>Ga0105351_1000029_pt1 | contig 53684 bp, 48 predicted proteins | sample EN4Hudsemesocosm_FD_83662 | JGI IMG/M metagenome (GOLD analysis project Ga0105351, IMG submission 83662) | Methane-oxidizing microbial communities from mesocosms in the Hudson Canyon - EN4B Hudson Canyon | ecosystem: Environmental > Aquatic > Marine > Cold seeps | place: Hudson Canyon... | reverse complement strand
TTATTGAGAGATGAGCGTTTTGAGCTCGGCAATGGCGTCGATACTTTCAGTGTTATCACCATGTACACATAAACTGTCAACAGACAGTTTAATTACTTTTCCATTATTGGTGGTCACACAACCAAGTTCTTTTAGTTGCTTTGCTTGGGAAAGCATTTTTTCTTTATTATGAACTGCGCCTTTTTTATCACGTGATAAAAGTTTGCCATTATCGTCATAACATCTATCAGCAAAAGCTTCAGCGAGTATGTCAACGTTAAAGCTTTTTGCTTGTTGTCTATGATGTTCAATATCAGCCGTTGCTAATAACATCAGTTTTAATGCTTTATTGTCTGAGGTTGAACTAGGTAAACTTAAGTTATAACGTGATATAGCGGTTAATATTGCACTTCTAATATCAGTATTTTCCATCATATCGTTATATAAAGCACCATGAGGTTTTACGTATTCAATACGTGTTTGTAAAGATTTTGCCATACCGTCTATTGCCGCTATTTGATAGGTAACTAAGGCAGTAATTTCTTCTGGTGAGCAATGCATAGAACGACGACCAAAACCAACAAGATCAGGGTAGCTTGGATGAGCTCCAATACTGACATTATGCTGTTTAGCAAGTTGTAAGGTATTTTGCATTGTTAGGGGATCACCGGCATGAAAACCACAAGCAATATTGGCTTGGTCGATAAAAGGCATAACCTGAGTATCGGCCCCCATATTCCAACTACCAAAGCTTTCGCCTAAATCGCAGTTTAATTTCATTGTTTATCCTCAATAGAAGCAATATATTAAGAGAATATTAACAGTTAGTTGTTATCAATTCATCGATCTAAATTATTAAAAAGGCTCATGATCAAATTTTATGAGAAATTTCCCAATGAAAAATGTTGTCATCATTACCGGAGGCTCCCGAGGAATAGGAGCAGAAACAGCGATACTTTTTGCTAAAAATAATTTTCATGTCTGTATTAATTATAAATCTGATGCCGAATCTGCCAAAAAAATAGCAGATCAAGTTAGAAAACATGGTGTTGAGTGTATTTGTATTCAAGCTGATGTTTCTCAAGAAGCAGAAGTTAGTCAGCTTTTTAAGCAGGTAGATGAACAATTAGGCTGTGTTACTGCTTTAGTGAATAATGCGGGCATTATCCAAGGACAAATGCGTTTAGATGAAATGTCTCAAGAGCGTATTAATACTATTTTAACCACCAATATCACCAGTTACTTTTTGTGTGCTAAGGAGGCAGTTAAAAGAATGTCTAGTCGATATTCAGGTAAAGGAGGAACCATAGTTAACGTATCTTCGGCCGCTTCTCGCACTGGCTCACCAAATGAATACATTGATTATGCCAGCTCAAAAGGTGCAATTGATACCCTTACCACCGGTTTATCAAAAGAAGTTGCTGCTGAGGGCATAAGAGTTAATTGTGTTAGACCCGGTTTGATATATACCGACATGCATAGCGATGGTGGAGAGCCAGATCGCGTTGATCGTGTAAAAGAGCTTTTACCAATGAAACGTGGTGGGCAACCCTCTGAGATTGCCGAGGCAATTTTTTGGCTTTCAACTGATAAGTCTTCATATTCAACCGGCAGTTTTATCGATTTATCAGGAGGATTATAAAAAATGTTAAATATGGACTTTAGTCAAAAAGTTGTTATAGATACTGAGCAGCAAGCATGGCAAACCAGTCCTGCAAAGGGAGTATGGCGTAAACCACTGGCAAGAGAGGATGCTGAACGAGGCCACGCAACAAGTATTGTACGTTATGAGGCAGGGGCAAGCTTCAATGCACATGATCACCCCAAAGGTGAAGAAATATTAGTACTTGAAGGGGGATTTTCTGATGAAACTGGGGATTATGGTGCAGGATATTATTTGAGAAATCCTGAAGGGGTTCGTCACGCGCCTTTTAGCAAAAATGGCTGTGTTATCTTAGTTAAACTACATCAATTTAAAGAAGGCGATACAGAGCAGGTTCAAATTGATAGCCAAAATACGCAATGGCTTCAAGGTAATGGCAATTTAAAAGTAATGCCATTGCACAGTTTTGCTACAGAATCGACGGCGTTAGTCCATTGGCCAGCAGGAGAACGATTTCAAGAACATGTTCATGCTGGTGGTGAAGAAATATATGTTATCAGTGGCGAGCTAATTGATGAGCATGGCAGATATCCAGCCGGCAGTTGGATAAGATCGCCACACATGAGCCGACATAACCCATATGTTGAGCAAGACACTTTAATTTTAGTGAAAGTAGGGCATTTATAAAATGACAGTAAAAACATCAGTAGAAGTACAAGAACAAGCAATGAAGGTTGCTAAAGCGACTCAAAAGCCCGGACAAACAAAAGAGCAAACAAAGCTAATTGCCCAAGGGATTGAAAAAGGCATTAGTGAATATAAAAAACAACAAAGTAAAAAGTCCAGAGCAAGAGATAAAGAACGTAAGACACAAATTAAGCTAAAAGCCAAAGCTCAAAATGATGTTAATGACCAAGATGTTCACACAAGTATACAAAGGCCAACAATATTACCGTGGGTTTTATTAGTTATAAGTTGGCTTGGCTTCAGCTTTTATTTATTATCGAGTGGAAAAATTAATTGAAGCATAAATTGATTAGCAATTTACAATTAAAATACCTCATAAAAAATCATTAAAAAGGATACAGCAATGCAGTTTAAAACATTTAAATTGTTATTCGCAATAGTTTACCTTCTCGGGTGTTCAACTGTTGCACTTGCCGCGGATAAAAAACCAGATGAACGTGGTGACTATATTCGAGCAAACTATGTTAAATATGAATATCAAATACCTATGCGTGATGGCGCGAAACTATTTACTTCAGTTTATATGCCAGCAGATGATTCAAAAGAATATCCGATGATGATGCAGCGTACTCCTTATCGTGTAGCTCCATACGGTAGTGATAAGTATAAAACTCGTTTAGGGCCAGATGAAATATTTGAAAAAGAAGGCTTTATTTTTGTTTTTCAAGATGTCCGTGGCAAGTTTATGTCAGAAGGTGACTACGTTAACATGCGCCCTCAAGATGCTTACAAACGTGGTAAAAAAGCGGTTGATGATGCAACTGATACCTATGACTCTATTGATTGGTTAGTTAAAAATATTAAGAACAATAATGGAAAAGTGGGTATGTGGGGAACTTCTTATCCTGGCTATTATACTTCTGTTGCTGCTATTAACAGCCACAAAGCTTTAAAGGCTATATCTCCTCAAGCGCCTATCGCTGATTGGTTTTTTGATGACTTTCACCGAAATGGTGCCTTCGTTACTCCTATGGCGTTCATCTTTTTTGATACCTTTGATAAGTTACGTGAAAAAACCCACGAAGCTTGGCCTGAGGGCATGAAATCTATCACACCTGACGGTTACGACTTTTTCCGCAAGTTAGGTCCGTTATCAAATGTGAATAAAAATTATTTTAACGGTAAACGTCCATTTTGGAATGAGCTGACCGAACATCCAAATTATGATGACTATTGGCAAGCGCGTAATATTTTACCGCATTTAAAGAAAACTAAGCCGGCGACATTAGTTGTTGGTGGTTGGTATGACACCGAAGACTTATATGGCCCGTTATCAACTTACAAAACCATGTCGGTTAATAATAAGCAAGATCATATTAAAATGATCATGGGACCTTGGTATCATGGCCAATGGAATAGTGGTAAAGGTGATAAACTAGGCGAAGCTGACTTTGGTTTTAATACTAGCAAATGGTTTCAAGAAGAAGTTTTATTACCTTTCTTTCTTCAACACTTAAAAGACGGTGATGATGCAAAACTTGCCACCGCAACTATGTTTGAAACTGGTAGTAACCGTTGGAGAAAGTTTGAGTCTTGGCCGCCAGAAGATACCAAGAAACAGCAATTGTTTTTGTCAGCTAATGAGACATTAGTCTCTAAGAAGTCTTCAAAAAACAATGCAGCTAGCTTTAGTGATTATGTTAGCGATCCTAATAAACCAGTGCCTCACTCTGCTAACATTAGCCGAGGTTGGGATCGACCTTATATGGTTGAAGATCAACGTTTTACAGCTCGTCGATCTGATGTTTTAGTTTTTGAAACTCCAGTGATGGAGCAAGATCAAACACTTGCTGGTGCAATTGATTTAGACCTATGGTTTTCAACCAGTCAAACCTCTGCAGATGTTGTTGTGAAACTTGTCGATGTTTTTCCTGGTAAAGATGTTAATAACGATAAAGTCGATAAGAAAACGGGTAACCGTCATGAATTAGTCCGCTGGGGTGTTATTCGTGGTCGTTTTCGTGAAAGCATGAGTGAGCCAAAACCTTTTGTTGCTAACAAGCCAACTAAGGTGAATTTTGAGCTGTACGATGTGCTGCACACGATAAAACGTGGACACAAATTGCAAATTCAAATACAAAGCAGCATGTTCCCGTTTATTGATATTAATCCGCAGAATTATGTCGATAATATTTTTAACGCGACAGAAAAAGATTTTGTTAAGGCAACACACAAGATCTATCATAGCAATGATTATCCTAGTTCAATCACATTTAAAACGATTGATTAGATTATCCGTTAAACTCCAGTAAATAAGAGCATTTACGCTATTAAAAAAGCCGATAATCATTTGATTATCGGCTTTTCGCTAATAATAGGTAAAATCTACATAGCCTGAACTCGGGATGAGTACATAATATTATATTAGTCACCCACGAGGTGTATTTGTCGGAGATCTCGCGCTTAAATGGCATAGATTCCGGCCTAAAACATTACCGGAATGACGAATTACAGAATAAATATCTTAAACGAGCTGGAATTGAATAACATTTATTTATCAAGCTTAGCTAAATTACCAATAGGGGAGGCTAAAGACTCTGGTGGCGTGGTAAACCAACGTGGTCCTTTGTCTGTCATATAAAGGCAATCTTCTAGCCTCACACCAAATTTTCCTGGAATATATATACCGGGCTCATTAGAAAAACACATACCTGCACGTAACTTCTCTTTTTCACCATGGACAAAGTTAACACCTTCGTGTCCTTTCATACCAATACCATGACCCGTTCGATGTGAAAGCCCTGGTAGTTTATAATCAGGCCCTAAACCAAGACTTTGATAATATTGACGAACAGCGTCATCAACCAAACCGGCCTCGGTACCAATTTGAGCTGTTTTAAAGGCAATTGTTTGACCTTGTTTTACGGTATTCCATATCTCTTCTTGTTTCTTAGATGGCTGACCAACAACAAAAGTTCGGCTAATATCTGATTGGTAACCATGAACGCTACAACCACAGTCCATTAATACAATAGAGCCTTCTTTGATGGTTTGTTTTTGTTTGGTACCATGAGGGAAAGCACTTGCTTCATTGATTAGTGCCATATTCCAAATACCTTGGCCACCTAAACTAGATTGAGCTTTGTGCATTAGCCCTTTTACATCACTACCTGACATGCCAATGGCAAGCTTTGAGTAAACATAAGCATAAGCACTGAGTGTTACTTCGTTAGCTTTGTGCATTAATTCCAGCTCATTAGCGCTTTTTATAATGCGGCAACCACGGGTAATTGGCTCAGCACTAACATCTTGCATGGCTGAAAACTCAGCCATCACACCTTGTAAAACAAAGTACCTTACGGAATCTTCAAAAGCGAGTTTTCCTTTGGTTAAGCCTCTATCGGTAAGGATTTGTTTAATTTGATTAAATGGACTTTCGTGTTCTTGCCACACTCTGACATCATCACCAATAACGAGGCTTTCTCTTATACTAGGCTCTTCGAAAAAAGGACAAACAACTGAAATTTCACCACTTCTAGGAATAACAACAGCAGTTACACGTTCACTGCGCCACCACTTTATTCCGGTAAAATAATCCATCGCAGCGCCAGGCTCTAGTACTAAAGCCGCAATGTTCAATTGTTGCATAAGTTGTTGAGCTTTTGTTATACGTGCTTTTCGTTCTGTTGGAGATATTGGCGAGACGTTACCTGTGATATCTGTTAGTGCACTGTTGCTATTATTTTTTGTATTCTTTTCACTAGCGTGACCAGTAACAGATAATGCAACTAAGCTAGCACCACTGGCTTTTAAAAAATCTCTTTTTGAAATGTTCATCAATTACCCTAAGTTTCGATTATCGGTTTGCATAGTATTACGCTAACTTGCTTTTGGATTTTCAGCAAGAATAAGCCGTTCAATTGTAAATGATTTAAGATGAACTGCATGAAAGGCAGGTTAACTAAAAAGTTGATTTTCTAAGGTTTTACCATTAACTATTTGACGGTATACCCACTGTTTATCATGACATAGTTGCAAAATTTGTATATCTAAGGGCAGAGTACTAGCAGTTGTGTCTGCAGGAGAGTTTATGGTGATTAAATACTCTTTATCTTGTGTTTTAACGACAGAGGATATTTGTTCAATTGCCAATAAGTTTTGTTCAAATTCAACCTCTTCATTAGCCATTCTAATGGTGAGATATGTTTGTTGGTTTTTAGCTAAACTCTCATTACTGACATTTTGATGTTCTCGCAATACCCCATTTTCTAAAAATAATACTTGCTGGCATAAACGCTCTAACTCACTCAGGTCATGAGAACTTAAAATAAAGGTGGTTTCATTCGATAAATTGGAAACTAACTGTCTTATTTCTCGAGCATGTAATGGATCAAGACCGGCTGTTGCTTCATCTAGCATGACTATTTCAGGGGTGCCAATAAGTGCTTGAGCAATAGTGACACGTTTACGCATACCATGAGAAAGCGAATCAGGCTTTTCATTTAATACTTCTCTTAAACCGACTAAATCTAATGTTCGTTCGGCTTCAAAGCTGCTTTTTTTATTGTTAAAACCTTGCAAATTGCCATAAAATTTAAGCTGATGAGCAATTGAAAATCGAGGGTCTAATTGGGCATCTTGTGGCAGTGCAGCTAATTTTCCAAATGTTGCTGCACTACCTGCACCATGGCCTAATATAGATATTTTTCCTGAGCTGGGCTGAATATAGCCGCACAACAAACTAAATAAAGTGGTTTTACCAGCACCATTTGGACCAACTAATGCAACGGGCTCTCCTTTATTGATGTCAAAATTGACTTTATTTAATGCTTGTTTTGAGCCAAATGATTTACTCAATTGATTTACTTGTATCAATGGTGAGGAATTGGTCGGCATTATAAAGCACTCCTTTTCATGAAAATACTGGCAAGGGTCAAGTAACAACAAGTTTGAACGATAGGGATTATATAATTAGTCAGGCTAAATATATTTTGTCCGACGATATCGCTAAGTTGTACACCAGGGAAAATATAATTAAGGTAATGTGCACTAGCTATTTTATAGCTCAGCAGTGAAACTAAAATAGTGCCCAAGCCAAAAAAGAGTAACGTGATAACACTGGTGAGTTTGGCAGAACGTAAAAAGCTATTAAAAAAACTGGTGAGGGCGATAAAAGGTAAAACAACAATAGTTAATTCAATAAACAATTGGCCAACTTTTAAAAGTGCAGGGACAAGTAGGTTGCTATCTCGCCACCAAGCCATGCCTGCTGTAGCTAACAAGGTCAATAAAATCAGTATGGCAATGATTAATGTTTGCCCTAAAAATCGGCCAAAAAGGATTTCATTACGAGTTGCTCTAAGAGAAATAAAGCGTAAAGTACCTCTGGTTCTATCTGCACATGTCTGATCACTTGAAGCGCCTAAGGCAAATACGGGAAAAGAGTATAGGGCAATAAGCCAATAGAGGGTAAACTCTGAAACTTGCCAGTTTAGTAACTCAGATAAACCTAGCATACCAAAAGTATCCTTGGCCATTTCCTTAAAACCGTCTGAGGCAACAATACTAACGGCAGAATTTACCGGATAATATAAAATAAGAAACCAAGCGGTTATAAATGCCAGTAACGCTAATGTGCCTCGTTTGGTAAAAAATAGCCGTATTAATTCAAACTTGGCTAAAGCCCACATTCTAAATAGACTTTTTTGGATAAGAGATGGGTTGTTCAAAGAAACACCTATTGATTTAATTCTTGATTTAATTATAGCTTTACATTAATCGTGCTAGTCTAAAATTGCTAGTGCTCATTTGTAAGAAAAGTTTTTTTATTAAGTTTGCCTATTTTAGGTAGATAGTCGAAGTTGAATATCTACCTAGTGAATGTTTGAATAGGCTAAGGGGAATTGAAGTTAGACGTTAACGGCTCTTTTGTTTGCCTCTAATTCACGTCTTTTATCTCTTGCTAATGGAGCGATTTTTTCAAGCAGCTCTTTTTCCCAGCCTATTGCAAAATAGACTTCAGCCATTAAGAATAAAGGTCCAATCAAGAACTGGCTTAAATCATCAACAAAAGCAGGTTTTGCTTTTTCAAAATAATGACCGATGAATTGAATGATCCAACCGATAATAAAAATGATAATGGCTAACACGTAAGCATTGTCCATTTGTGCCATTTTTTCAGCAATGTATATATTAGGTATAATATAAAGCAACATACCAATAGCTAATCGCCAATGAAGCTTGAAATAATATAAAATGGCCAAAGTAAAAAATACTTTCGCGGCGGTAACTTTTATTGTTAAACCCAATAGGTGAATATCAAAACTAGATAAGCTCATTAGTAAGGTAACAGCCCAAATAATTAATGGCACACCAATAAAGTGGGTTTGAATGTTTTTTTTATTAAAATGCACGCTTTTGTAACGTGATAGCTGTTCTTCGACACTTTTCATCATACTATCTCCTGCTTATAGCACTGGCATCATGGCAATTTAGCTCTTAATTGTAAAGTATCTGATTACTTTTATTGTACATCTGTACTGTTTTGTTTGTTTTTATGAATAAAGTAAAACAAAGAAGTGGCTGCAATTTACCTGTGAAAAATAACAATTGATTACAGTTAACGGGAGCTTGCTGAACTAATATTCAATTTAACAAAAAGGTTTATTAAACATAAGTAATTTGAGGTGAATTATGATTAACAGTATTAGCAATAACACATATTCTATTCAACCACAGTCACCTGCTGATTTTATTAGCTTTGAAACTCAGAATAAATTGCAAGACGGTACTCAAGCTAGAGTCGATGAGGCGACAGCAACCATCGAAGATAATAAGAATAAGCAATGGCAGTTAATGTTAGCTCAATCTTATGCGGACACACAAAAAGCTGTTGTGAATGCTTATATGTTATCAGCAACTAGTGAAACCATTTATGATACACAAAGTGATAAAAAGCAGCCATCAACGTTAACAAATGTTTACGATGAACTTTTGAATGAATATCTTCAAGCTAAATATGAGGTGTTGCCACAAGTAACGGCGAAACAATTTGATGATGAATTGGTAAATATTCAACCGATGCCTTACGTGGAAAATGATAAAGCTCAACAATATATGTCTATTCAAAGACCTATAGAGAATTCGTTATTACACTTAAGTGTATAGTCTTACGATGGATGAAAAATACTTTCTAGTGCCAATCACATTTATGATCTAAACTATTATCAGGGATTTCTGATCGCATTGATGCATATATGGCACTTTCTGCACTGTTCAACTTGGGCGTTAAACAAGCGGCCAACTCAACGAATGTAAAAGTTACAATTACCAACACGGTAACCGTTCTCACTTGTGGGTTAACTTTGTTTTATGCTTTGTATTTTTTTGTGTTTCTAGCACAACTTGATGCAACGCTAATTAACCTTTGTTTTGTCACCGGTTATTGTATAACGTTTTATTTTACGTCAAGTCATTACTACCGAGCAGCAAAATTATGGTTTTTTAGTGTTTTTATTTGCCATATTGTTATTTTAACTACTCAAGTTTTCTCGCCAGAAGTTGGCTTTCAATTCTATCTTTTAATTTTACCCTCAGGTGTTTTTTTACTTTTTAATGAGGGTGAAAGACGTGAAAAGAGCATTGTTTTTTTACTTGGCATCATCGCTTTCTTTGTTTGTCATAATTATCAAAATGATGCACCTTTAGTACTCTTGCCCATTAAAATTGAAAAAGCTATTTTCAGTTTTTCTATTATCATTGTGATGTTAGAGAGCTTCATTGTTATGTCTATTTTTAGTTTAGCAATATCACGTCATGAATCCGTGTTAAAAGAGATGGCAACTAAAGATGTCTTAACAGGAATTAATAATCGTCGAACTTTTATGTTTGTAGGTGAAGAGTTAGTGGCTTATGCTAATCGTTATGATAAACCTCTGAGCTTTTTATTATTTGATATTGATTACTTTAAAAAAATCAATGATAACTATGGGCACTTGGTGGGTGATCATGCACTAAAATTAGTGGCTAGAGTATTACAAGATAATTTGCGAGAAAGTGATAGCCTTGCACGATACGGGGGAGAAGAGTTTGTTGTTCTATTACCCGAAACAGGTGAGTTAGCTGCTAAAGCGTTGGCTGATAAATTAAGAGAAGCAGTTGAAAATTTATCAATACCATTAACGACTAACCATGGCAAAGATTTTTTCAATTGCACTGTAAGTATTGGTATTAGTTCAACTCTACACTCAAACTGCTCTTTGACAAACTTAGTTCAACAGGCTGATGAAGCTTTATATCAAGCCAAGGATGCAGGGCGTAATTGTGCCGTAATATATTCTACATCAGAGTTTCATATGTAAGTATGCTGAGTTCGAGCTAAGCAACATATATAAAAATCCTCATTAAATGGTTTAATCAATGAGGATTGATATTAGTTTTTTACTTTTTTAGCTTAAGATCTAAACTCTAAGTCGCCGGACATTCTTTACCATTTAATGCTAAACACCAGCCTTTGGGCTCATGTCGTTCAACTTTGTTTTTACTGTGTCTAAAGCGAGATATCTCGGTATAAACCCTTTTTCTTAATCTATTCAATCCGCCTACAGGCTCTAGAGCTTCAACTGCATGCCATGGCGTAAATGATAAGTTTTCACAAAAACTATTTTGCAATTCATTATCAAAATTTTGTTGGGGAATCTCTATTTTGGCCACATGGATAAAAGGAGAATCTTTTGGATCCCATAATACTCTAGTGTCCTCAATTGGCATGTCTTTATGCGGGTTTTGAACTTGTACTAAAAATTCAAAACAGGCATCTCCTGTGCTTAACTGTTCCTTTAGTTCGGCTCTTAAAAAGTTATCAGCATCACGATCCACTGAGTATATTTCATTAGTGCCGCAACTTTTTGCACTATATTTCATAAAGTTTTCATTCCCTAAACGGTAGGCTGTTAAGCTATGGTATTGCTCAGTTAATAAACTTTTTGGTGGTTTTTTTAAGATCTGCATGCCAAGAAACAAGTCTTTAAAATGCCATTTAAAAATGTTCCAGTTGAAGTTATTAAAAAAGAAACCAAATTGGCTACCTTGTGCTTGGTATTGAATAAATTCCGTATATTCCTTTACGTTAGGCAAAAAGAAAGTAGGGTTGTTAAGCATAACAAAATCTTGGGTCATTTCATGTTGTTCTGCTTTAAGTAACTTTTTACCATCAACGCCCATCACTTTAATCGCCATACCTCTGGCGTCTTTAATATTATCACTTTGAGGACGGTCATAGCCGTTAGAGAAACGTATCCAAGCTTGATACTGTTTTGGTTGACTAAATAGACCTTGTTTAAGTATCGGGTTATTCAATTCAGGCACGGTAAATGTGGCTTTTAAACAGCCATGCGCTTTAGCATGAGCATCACGCCTGTAGGGGGCTGGTGCTGTTACGGCTTGACTATGAGTAACAATGCGAACAGCAGAAGAAATGGCACTACTGATAAAGTTTTTTTCATCACTAGGCTCGTTAATCGCATTGTTGTATTTATTGGTACCTGAGTCGCTAAAAGCAAGCGCTAAACTTACGATTAACACTGATGATATTATGATAATAATTGTTTTTCTTTTCATTATTTTTCCAATTGTATTTGTCACTTTTTAGCCATTGAATTATGTGAAAACGCTATAACCCAAGACAACTTTGTGCTGTTGGTGCTGTGTTTTCAGTTGAGTCTTGATGAATTTTTAAATACTCAATTAACTCCATTCGCTCTTTTGGTGCTAACTCTGGACCAATAACGCCATATTGTGGGCTGTTACCCTTTTTATAAGGCACATAACCTGCTCTAAACTCATGGCCGGTATTTTTATTACCACTGAGTAAGGTATTAAACTTAAAACCTGAATTAGAAAGAGTCGTAGTTTCATAACCTAAGTTGGTAGTGTCAAACTCTCTTCGGCCAACAATAAAGCTTTGATCGCGCTCAGTAACGGGTGAGAGTAATTGATAAATGCTTGGTACTGAACCGTTGTGTAAAAATGGTGGTGTTGCCCAAACTCCAGCAAGTGGTCTAGCTTTATAAGACATAAGTTGTTGAGGTAAATCAAGTGCGGCATAACCATCTAAACATGCCTGCTTTTCTACAGAAAACTTATTATCTTTATAATATTTCTCACGAATTATAATACCGGTGATATTTAATGATTCACCAACGGTTAAGTTATTGACGTTAAGTTGATCTAGCGCGACATCAATTGCCGTTAACTGACTTTTTACCATAGAAGTTTTGATATCAAGTTGAACATCAACACCGTCAAATTGGCTAATTTCATCGACTAATGATTCAATAGATGAGTAATTACTTTGCCAGTTTGAGAATTTTTTTGTCAGTTGTGATATTTGCTCTGGATGCTCTTCAACCCATTGAGTTTTGTAGTTAAAGTCCTCTGGTGTCACATTTTTATTAGTTAAAATACTTACGAGTGCTTCAGATTTTAATAGTACACCTGCTAAGCGTTTAAGCTGGTTAATGAAAATAGGTCTAACAGTTTGAACAATATCTTCATCACTTAACCCTGTAGCAGAAAGATCAAAACGATTGTTAATGAAGTTATAAGCGGCATTAGGGTCAGTACCTATTTCTTCAATGCTTAAGGTTTTTAGTATCCATAATGGCTCCTTAGCCGACTTCAAAGGTGCGTCGATCTCTTTAATCATATCACTAGCGACAAAAGGGCCATGACACCCAACACAGTGCTTATTGAATAATGCTTTACCACGGTCAGCTTTTGGATGATCTATTTTGCCAAAAATATCTTCTGGCCATTTAGGCTCAGTAAGCTTTTGTAAAGTACTTTCTATTTGATGAATTTGTAATGGCATAACAGACGAATTGAAGCGCTGCTCTTTAGGTAGTGCCCGACCATAATTGTCGGTAAAACTAATGTGAGCGCCAACCCCTAAGGCCTCTCCCATATTCCTTGCCATGGGTTGTTTAACTGAAGCACCATATTGCACCCAATCAAACTTCCAAATATTCCACACAGGGGGATAATTTACTGGACCAGTTGCAATATGGTAGTTTTTGTCTGCTAAGTTATCGCCAAAAACTGTATTGCCAATACGAGTGAGTGCATCAGTGCGACCAAAACCTTCTTCTAATGGATATAGACCTTTATTGACATCATTATATCCTTGCTTGAGGAAGTTCATAATTACATGGCCAAAGCGATGGTTTAGTGCAGATTTACTGTGGCTGTTATAATCATTTTTTAATACATTCTTAGCAAAACGATCAAACTTAAATGGGTTGGCATAAGTGCTGATCATTGCGGCAATCATGGTAGGGACAAAATGGCCAATTTTCATTGTGGTGAAAGCATGCATTGCCTGACCACCATCAATACGTACGCCATAACGCGTACCATCTTTTTTGAAGTTAAGTTGCCCAGTATGGCAAGCTGCACAGCTAATATCTAATAATTGTGCATTACTATCTTGATCATAATGTTGAGTAAAACCAACGGGTAATTGATAAGGGTTATTTGGCGATGCTCTATCATCAACGATAAAGCCATAAGCTCGAAGGTGGTCAGGGTCACTAAAGCGTTTTTCACCCCATGGCATTTCTAGTTGGGCAAACCAATCATACTCCATCCCTTTTAAGCTAGTCCCTTGAGGAGTGTAGTAGTAACGTTGTCGATCAACCGATTGACTGGTACCTCCCCAACCTTGATTAACATATATCGTTTTATCTACCTTTTCGTATACGGGAATTTGAGTGGCAGGGTAGTGAACAAGGGCAAATAAACCAACAATACTTAATAAAGTAAGGCTGGCGAAGGTAATTGCCACTCCTTTGATTAACTTTAATACAGTAACCTTTTTTAACCAGCGATATAAATCAATAATATAGCGCAGTGTTAAAACATATATCACGACATTTTTAAGTTTTGTAAATAAGTGAGATAACATTTTTTTAATCATTATTTATCCGTTCATCTATGCGTTAAAAGCGAGCGTTAAACCAGCAACTTTCATTTGTACCTTAACTAATGCGCCACTAGCGCCTAAGGTAATGAAAGCCGTTTTATTATCTTTGCCGCCAAAACAAATGTTTGAAGGAAGTGGCGTAAAAAAGTCATCACTAAGTTTTATTTCGATATATTCTACTAATTCACCCTGCGGGGAAACAACACTGATACCACCGTTTGAGCAAGGGTTATTTCCCTCTGGTAGCATAGTGGCAATATAAAGATTGCCTTCAACATCAACAGCCATAGAGTCAAGTATTTCTTGTCCGGGTAAACTCATTAGTAAATAAGTGCCATCAACGCTTGCTGGGTTTGGCTTAATTACTCCTGGTGATAATAGGTCCCAATAAAGTACTCGTCGTGTATACGTTTCAACGGTATAAAGACGCTTCCCATCGGGTGATAAGGCTATACCATTAGGAGCATTAAGTGGGAAAACCATTTGCTTGATTGATTTGCCATCGGCTGTCGCATAATAAATACCGGTAATATCTCGAGCGCGCTCTGTGCTTTTACCCCAGTCAGTTATCCACATACCTCCGGTTTCATCAAATACTAAATCATCAGGCCCTCGTAATTCAAAACTTGGCGTTAATGTTTGTTCCTGCCATTGCATCTTTGACATATCAAGGCGCCTGCCTGTGTCGCAGTGAGTATAAAGTGCTTCAATTTTACCCGTTTGTAAATCAACTTTATCGATACTACCACCAGTATACGTTGAAGGAAGATCGCCAGTGATCCATAATGTTTGTTTAGGCAGTGGGATCGGCAACCAGTCAAATCCTCCACTATTACAAATATAAACACAGCCATCAGGGCCAATAGCGGCTCCATTTGGACCGCCTTTAATTTTGGCTACCACTTCAGTTGTACCATCTTGGTGTACACGGGTAAGTTGCTCGGCTTTAATTTCAACTAAGAGAATGCTGCCATCTTTCATATAAACAGGCCCTTCAGGATAGGCTAGTTTGTCGGTGATAAGCTCAAAGCTTGAACATTTAAAACTCGTCATAGTTATTCCTTTATTTTCTTTTAGTTATTTATTCGCTAAATATAAGCTATTTTAATTATTATTCGATTGATTAATAGGTTAACGATGAGCACAAGCAGTAGTCATGACATCAAGTTCTGTTTTTAATAACCTATGAGTGATTTGAAATCCTAATTCGCGATACGCTTCAAATTGACTTTCATCAAAAAATTGGTCTGTAGTACTTTGGTGAGGAAAGCTTGGGTTTTGACGCTGGTAACCATAAATATCTTCGCTTAAGCCACTAATTAAACAAGGTTTGATATAAACAAGCGCCGCTTTTGAACCATCGTTATAAGTAATTTCACCTTTTACCCAAGCAATAGCTGAACGATTATTCTCTGAAGGTAGTATAGGAGTAATATCAATGGATAATTTTGCACCAAAATCAACTCGAATTAATTCAGTAACTCGTGCTAGATCGCTAAACTGATAAAGAGGATCTGCTCCTGCATCAAAAGCAAAAATTAATTTGTTTTTACGACGAACTAATTCATAAATCCCTAAATTTTCAAAGTGGCCGCCATCAGATAAATGGACATAGTGCTGATTTTCATTTAGGCCACGTCCAAACATGTCTCTAAACATATAAACATACCACCAAGGCTTATCAATAAATGTGGGTTTGTTTTGTGCTGTTTTAGGATTATTAAACCAACAGCCTAATCTAAGGTTGAGCAGTGCCATAATAAAATTAAGCGCTTTTGAGCGTGTTTCTCTGGTATTTGTAGCAACTGCAGCTCCTGATATTGCACAGGCGGTGGCAAGATCGACACTACCCTTCATGTATTTTTTTGTATTGGCATAGCCGGTACTTGCCGAACCACAATAAAGCGGACTTAAGGTAAAGCTATCGCTACCTCTGTTACGGTACTTTGTTTGTTTTGATCCCCATAGTTCAATATTACAATTGATCAGTAGGTAGGGCATGTTGCTAGGTGTTAATTTAGCGAGTTGACAATGTTGGGCTTGTTCCCATGTAGCAATGTCAGCTGCATTGTTGTGGTCATCATTAGGGATTTTATAGGGCATAAAAGCATCCCTCAAACGATTTCGATAAAAACCATGCATTGAAACTAGGTTTATATTACAGCCGAATGCTAAGACAAGAGATATAAGCAAAAATGGATAAAGCTCAAGAGCAATGTTAGGCCAATCTTTGACTGTGTGATAGCAAACTATAAACACGCCTAAACTTGATAGTATTAATCCTGAGCTAATCACTAAACCTGTCAAAAATGATGAGCTATTTTTATTCTGGCTTTTACGTGCTCCTAACCATGATATAACTATACCAAAAAGAGACATACTAAAGCTCGCATGTACTAGCCACTCTGAAAATCGTTCAAAATAGAGATGGTACAATGGTGTGAACCCAATGCCTAATAAAAGAATCCCCCAAGAAAATAATGCACTTACACATCGACGTAATTTTTCAGTTCTTCGGCTTCCTGATGCAGAGCTAAAGCCTGTGCTGAGTGCGGTTATCAGCATAAATACAAAGCTCAGTACTATAAACCCAATACCACTTGTTTCTATCAAGTGAAAGCCTGAAATCTTAGAGTTAATATCGGTAATACTTTGAATAAAAGGTATATTTAACGTAAGTAGATACAGAATAAATATAAAAATAGGCAAAATAATCAAAAGATTAATTAAAGTACCTGTAAGTAATGCGGTTAATAATGAAATTTTATTTATCCCATTACCGGGAGTTAAAAAATTACTGTGTGCCCTTAACCAAGACAAAACTGAACCGCCTATTTTGCTATGATCTTTTCTGTCAGTGCCAAAAGGAAATTGCTCAGCAAATCGTGATTTGAACCAAGTCAAAGAGCTGGCAATGTAACCACCACCAGAAACACTTGAAAGGTAATCGAAACGAGAAAGCTGCTTATGTTTCTCTAAGGCTTGTAATGCGCCTAGATTAAAAGTTGCTGATCGAATGCCACCACCAGAAAGTGAAATCCCTGTGGTGTCTTCTTGGTCTGTATCTTTAAGCCCAGCTTGAATTCTTCTTGCTTTAAGCCAAGAAAACTCATTTTTAGAAATGCTTTCACTAAAATTGTTTTGGTAACTATCCATGTAAACACCTTTTTTATTATTATTAACTGGTCAACCTATCATTATAACAAATTGATATCTATAGATTTGTTTTTATAAGCTATATTGTTTTATTAGTTTTTTGTTATTCTATGATTAAAGAAAAGCTCTATCCATTATTTATAAAATTAATTTTTTAGCTTATCTTTAGATATTTGTCGATAAGAGTGCTTTTATGTTTGTGTAATTAAGGCATAATAACGCCAATTTTTATCAAGTAAGCTAGGAAACATTATGCCTACAGAGCAAGCTTTAAAAGCCCGCAGTAATACCAGTTGTGAATTGTGTACTTCAACCGACAATTTAGTTGTTTACCCTGTACCACCAACAAGTGATTTAAGCGCACAACAATCAATTTATGCCTGCGGTACTTGTCTTGAGCAAATCGAAGGTGATGCTGAATTAGATGTTAATCATTGGCGTTGCTTAAACGATAGTATGTGGAATCAAGAGCCAGCGGTACAAGTGATGGCTTACCGTATGTTGCATAAATTGTCCTCTGAGAGCTGGGCACAAGATGCACTTGAGATGATTTACTTAGAAGATGAAGTTAGAACATGGGCTGAACAAGGTATTGCTGCGGCTGAAGTCAGTGGGCCAACACGTGATAGCAATGGCGCTGATTTACAAGATGGTGACGATGTGACTTTGGTGAAAGATTTAGTGGTTAAAGGCGCTAACTTTACTGCTAAACGCGGCACTTTAGTGCGCAATATTACATTAACTGATAACCCTGAGCATATTGAAGGTAAAGTTAATGGCACACGTATAGTGTTGGTTGCTGCTTTTTTGAAAAAAGCCTAGCGCTTAAAACTACTTTTTTTAAAGAAGCTCCGAGTTTTTTTGATGTAATAATAAACTAGCTAATTGGTTGATTAGTTGGTTTATTTTTGTTCTACATCCCAATTTCTTTGCATTTCTATAAACAGAAATGATGCTGTCCAAGTGATTAGCACTAACCCTGTTAATGATTCTATCCCTGTAAGGTAGCGAATATTACCTAACGCATATATGTCGCCAAAGCCAACGGTTGTGTATGTGGAAAATGAAAAATAGGCACAGTCGAGTAAGCTACCATCAAAATTCCCTTCTAATGAACCCCAACCTTGTATATTGAGCATCTGATAATATGCTAGAGCATATACCCAAACCTCAATAGCATGAGCAATTAAAGCGCCAAACACCCCTAAAACAATTTGAAATCTAGCACTTAAGTTCAGTTTAGGTAACCATTGAGTCATTCGATATAAAAATTCATAATGAATAATAACGGTTATTGCCGCAACTAAAGAATTAACAATAAAAACAGTAATCATGTTTATTTCCCAGGGAAGGTTTAGAGCCAACGTCTAACTTTATTCAAATAGTTAAGGTAATCTTGACCAAAATTTTCAGTTAAAGCACGCTCTTCAGGAATAATTTGAAAGCGAGTGATATATGCAATAAATACTGGAGGAATGACGAGTACAGCCACGTTAGCAAGGTAGGTAGCTAATGCGAGTAAAACCAGTAACAAAGCTAAGTACATCGGATTTCTAGAGAAAGCATAAATCCCGGTACTGACCACCTGACTTGCTTTTTCTGGTGACATTGGGTTTACGGTAGTTTGATGCTGTTTAAAGCAATAAATTGCTAATACGCCACTTATAATTGCTAACGCTAATAATAAAACTACCAGATGATTTTTATAAGTAAAAAGGTAGTTTAACCAATGAGTATTTATGGAAATAATTACCATTAATAATGCGGCAATCAATACCTGTATAACAGGAATTACTTTTAATTCCATAAAAACTCCTAATGATTCTTAGTTAACTTTATTTACTAACTGTCTTTGTTAAGTAGAAAGTGTATCAACGCTTTGTATTCATTAATATCTTTTATTTTTTTAGTTAATGGTTTGTATTTGCCGTTAATGATTAATGTTGGCACAGCACTGAACCCTTGTTTACGAATATCGGCAGTATTTTTTTGCATTTTTTTAGCCGCCATATTAACTGAAAAACTGTTGAAACTTGAATCGAATTTATCTGCATCAATGCCATTAAGAACAAATAAATTTTTGATATCTTTTACAGAGCTAAACTTAGCTTTACTGACATGAATGTAATTAAAAATAGCGGGTACCATTTTCTCGTATATTTTTAAAGCTTTTGCAGTAATAAGTGCCTTAGTCAATGCTTGCTCCATCGGTAAATCTCTACCTGGCATACCTTCAACATGATTTTTTTTGAAAGTAGCACCTTCTGGTAGGTCTGCAGATATTTCTAACATCATCGATTCTTGTCTGAAACAAGCAGGGCAATAAAATGAAAAGAATTCAGTGATTTCTTTTTTTTCAGTTAAATCGTCTTTAATTATTTGGTAATAATCACCTTCGGTAAATTTACTGTTATTGGTGTTGTTTGTTGACGGGGTTTGGGCATAAACACCTGTTGTTAACATGCTAATAGTAAGTGTACCGATAAAAATTAATGAGCGTAACATAGGGATTCCTGTTGTTGATAAATAATTAAGCTGTCTTTAGCGCTTGATTGTATTGCGATTTAGATGACTTTGTTAGTTGTATTTATTGTCTGGGTGACGGTTATTGTAAGTAGTTGTGTATTATTTAATAATCTAGACATAAAGATTTTTACACCGCTGTTTATCCCTTGTAATATGCTTGATTAATTCTGAACGAAATTTTTGGCAGTTTATAACTTAATGAAAATAACGATAGGTTTTAGAAATGTTAAAAAAGATGATGTAGACTTTTTATTATTATTACGTAAAAAATCGATGAATCAACATTTGAAAACTGCTGGCCTTGTTATGGATAATGAGGAGCACTTAGAGAGGGTAATGGAATTTTTTAACGATTCACATATTATTCTGCATAATCGAAAGCCGGTAGGGCTGTTAAAACTTGGGGTGATGACAAAAAGTTTACATATTAGGCAGTTTCAAATATTGCCTGAATTTCAAGGAAAGGGCATTGGTACATTAGTACTAAATGTCGTAAAAAAACGTGCTTTACAACTTTGTTTGCCTATTACTTTGAACGTATTATTAGCTAATCCAGCAAGAGCATTGTATTTACGACATGGTTTTCAAATCAAAAATAAAAATAAATTTGAATATCAAATGCTATGCCCATTAGATGTTATTTCGGCTTAACTTAGATACATTAGGTATGTAAGTTAAGCCAATAAAATCAGCATCTATTTACTACTTAATAAATTAGACCGCCACTTTTAATTTTAGCCGGATCAATTCGAGTCGGCGTAACATTACCGTCTACTAGTCCTTGAGTACCTATTGCTAAAGACTCAATTACTTTAAACATCGAATTTAAATCAAGACTTGCCAAATCATCAGACACTTTGTGATAGTGCTCATCTTTATCTAACTGAGTGCTACTAAAACTGTGAGCTGGTACACCTAAACGAGCCAAGGTTGCATTATCAGAACGATAGAATAATCCCTGTTCCGGATAGGGGTCTTGGTGGATTTTTATATTTTGATCTTTTAAATTGTCATTTAGTAGTTGTCCAAGGTTTGAACGTTCCATGCCCGTCATCCAAACAGAGCCGGCACCAAACTTTGACGGCTTACCTATCATTTCGATATTGATCATTGCTGTTATGTCTTTAGGATCGAGTTGCTGCGAGAAGTACTTTGAGCCAAAACCACCAATTTCTTCAGCGGTAAATGCAGCAAAAACTAAGGTTCTGGCATTATCACCTTTGTTGGCATAATACTGAGCAATATTAATAACAGCAGAAGTGCCAGAGGCGTCATCGTCAGCACCATTATAAATTTTGTCATCATCCTTTCCATGATCGCCTAAATGATCATAATGTGATGAATAAAGTACTATCTCCTCAGGTTTAGTTTTACCTGGCAATACACCAACCACATTTGTTAACGATTTCTTAGTAATGTCGGTCGTTGCCTCAACAGATAGATTATCTAAATTAATATCGTCTGCTAGCACCATAACAATAGCCCCTTGGTGAGACAAATTAAGTTTGGTTAATCCTCGTTGAAAGTATGCCTGATAACGAGTAAACATCTTGGCGTGGTGGGTATTGATTATAACAAAGTGCTGACCACCCTCTTTATTTAGCTCAGATAACATTGCACGCATATTATCTTCTGCTGTAATTATGTGTTGTTTTACCTTGCCATTGTCGATATCACTTTTTTGCCATGAAATATTCGTTATGGTACTTGCCATGGCTAAATGTTCATTAGAAAATTTTTGGTTATTTAACTTTAAACTCAATGAGCTTGGTGTAATGCTATGAACAGTAAAGGTTTGTTTGTATGAAGTGTTTTTATCCGAATTTTGTGATGACATTGGCACTAAACCAATATCGTTATATCGTTGAGCGATATAACTTGCAGCTTGGTCTATTTCAGGAGAAAAGCTTGCTCTTCCCTTTAGTTGATCACTGGCTAAATAGGTAACATCCTTGGTAACATTTTCTAAAGTCAAATGGCTCGAATTTGCAGAAACAGTCTGTAATGCCAATAATGATAAACAAGCAGATAAACTGAGGGTTAATAGGTTTTTTTTCATAGGTAAACTTCTTCTTATTTAGTCAGTGTAATGGGTTTTTTGATACTATTGCTGAGTTATCCGGTGATTGCAAAAGATATTGACTGAAAAACAGTAACAAAAAATGCTAAAGGCACTTAAACGATTAAAGTAACTAATGTTACTGTAGTTTTTTAGTTTCTATTAATAGGGTTTCATCGCCAGAAGTAAGCCAAAGTTGCCCATCTTGGATGCTACATTGAAACTCCATACTGCGATCAACTAACTTAACTAATGCATCGGTTGTATCTTGAGAAAACTGTTCAACGGTTAATTGTTCGAAAGACTGTATTTTACTTTGATTTTGCGACCACCAAGTATTAACGCTGCTGCCATAACAATAGAGTTTTACAGCTTTTGAACGACTACAAGCTTTTTTAATACGCTTAGCGTCAATTTGGCCTAATTCAATCCATAAATCTATAACACTAGAGTAATTTACCTGCCAAATAACGGCTTCATCTTCATCACTTAATCCTTTACCAAACTGTAAGTCTTGATGAGCATTTAGGATGAAAGCAATGAGTCTGACCATCATACGCTGGTCTGTTTCTGAAGGATGTTGAGCAATGGTTAAGTTGATGGTGTCGTAATAATCGCGATCCATATCGGCAAGGTTAATTGCTGCTTTGTAAATTGTTGCTTTAAGAGCCATTTTATCTTTAAATTCATTTATATTTGTCGATATCATAACCTTAACGATAGCCGTCGACTAGAGAATATTTTGTAGGTGAATAATAAAGATAACTAAAGTAAGCAGTACCAAAGTGTAGAGGCAAGTTAATCAGTGTTAAACTGCTTATCTCCTGAACTTTTTTATCTTAAAATAGGCTTTATCATGTCCTTTCAATCTTTCATGCCGCCACAACGAACCTTAATGGGACCCGGTCCCTCAGATGTTAGTCCTCGTGTTTTATCAGCGTTAGCCAGACCTACAGTGGGTCATTTAGATCCTAGCTTTATTGGTATGATGGATGAGGTGAAATCGTTATTACAGTATGCTTTTCAAACTAAAAACGCTTTTACTATCGCTTTGTCTGCACCTGGCTCTGCTGGCATGGAAGCATGTTTTGTTAATTTAGTTACTGCTGATGATACCGTTGTTGTTTGTCGTAATGGTGTTTTTGGCGCTCGTATGATCGAAAATGTACAGCGCATAGGTGCCAAAGTTGTGATTGTTGAGGGAACTTGGGGTAGGGCTGTTGATCCACAAATGCTTGAAGATGTTTTAAATAAAACCCCTCAAGCTAAGTTTGTTGCATTTGTTCATGCGGAAACATCTACAGGGGCACTGTCTGATGCTAAAACCTTATGTGAAATTGCGAAAGCACATGGATGCTTAACGATAGTTGATGCTGTTACATCACTTGGTGGCAGTGAACTAAATGTTGATGAATGGGGCATTGATGCAGTATATGCTGGCAGTCAAAAGTGTTTGTCTTGTGTTCCTGGCCTATCACCGATAAGTTTTAGTGAGCAAGCTGTTGAAGTGGTTACCTCTAGAGAAACGCCTGTACCAAGTTGGTTTTTAGATCAATCCTTAGTGATGGCCTATTGGTCAGGTGAGGGTAAACGAGCGTATCATCATACTGCACCGGTAAATTCTTTATATGCGTTACATGAGTCTTTACTGATATTACAGCAAGAAGGCTTAGAAAATAGTTGGGCGCGCCATCAAGCACAACATCTAAAGTTAGCTCATGGTCTTAATGACCTTGATATTCATTTCATTGTGCCTGAGAACGAAAGACTGCCTCAGTTAAATTCTGTTCATATTCCTCAAGGGGTAGATGATGTTAAAGTGCGTCAATTCCTACTTAACGAATATAACTTGGAAATAGGTGCTGGATTAGGTGAGTTTTCTGGAGAAGCATGGAGAATAGGGTTGATGGGCTATGCCGCTAGAAATGAAAATGTTGCTTTATGCTTAACTGCATTAAATGAAGCGTTGCAACGCTTTCGATAAAAGGGCAGAAAAATTAAAAAATACCGAACTTGAGTTCGGTATTTTTTACTATTTATTTGATTTGTCTATTTAGTGTTTAATAAATATTATTCTTCGTCTTCACCAGTAAATTCTTCAGACTTTACTTGCCTAATTGCCGGTTTCGCCATTATCTCAATGTAAAAAGAAGTTAGCTCTTCTTTTTGTGTTTGATCTATCAGTTTATTTATTTCAGACAAATGGATAACTTGAGCTTCACTCTCTGTATTGCCAAATTTGCAATCAAAATCCCAATAATCAAAGTCTTCGGGTAATGTTTTATTGCGCTCTCTTTTTATATATTTTTTAACTTCATGTTTAACCGAGTCAACACGTCTTTCAAGTTTGATTTTCGGGTGAGTTAGTTCAAATGTTTTTTTCATAATATTCCAATTAATAGTAACTGCTAGATTTGCAATCAGTGTATTTTTTGCCGAGAGCTTCAATAAAGGTATTTTACTTTAAATATAACTAAGTAGCGACTGACATTTAAGTTTGTACTGTTGATTGTTAAATTTGATGTTAGCAGAGTGTTTTGTTGTTAACTTTAGCTGCTTACGGCTTTGTGTAATAAAAGCAGTTACACGCTATGCTTGCCGAACCGTGAAATAAATGAGAAAGTACCTAGTGTTACTATTTATTTTAAAAAAAAATAAGAGGTTGTTTGAAAATTTCACCACAACGATTTTCCATAATTGGTCACTTATTCTTTATTGTAAGTACTTTTTTGAGTTTTTCTCTTTTAGCTGAGGAAGATACAACAACTACAGTCATTGATGCTAAAGAATTAATTTATATTTCGGTAGCAAGCACTGAAATACCTCAAATGCTTTATAAAGATGAACAGGGTAAATTGCAGGGAAATTTTATTGATCTGCTAAAAAGAGCAGAGAAATTTTCACACTTAAGGTTTAAGGTTCATTTAATGCCATGGGCAAGAGCACTAAATGAGGTTAAACATAATCGAATAGATGCAATTATGCCAACTCTTTATAGTGATGAAAGGGCGGGATATTTAGTATATCCGAAGAAAAACCTCTTTGTTTTTGGTAGTGATGTGCTGCTTAAACGCTCTAATGATACTTTTCAATTTGACAATTTTTCAACCATTGGTAAAGATAAAATTATTGGCAAAGTTCGCTCTACGAGTTTAGGTATAGAATTTGATCAGGCAGAGCAGTCAGGATTAATAACAATCTTTAATGTGGTTGATTTTGAACAAGCACTAGATATGTTAGAAAAAGGAAGGCTTGACCTTGTGGTTATCGATAATGAGATCGCTGATGCGATGATTACACGCTTAAACGCTCAAGATAAATTCACCGCTATCCCTCTTGCTGAAGAAGAGTCTAAATCTTATCTAAGTTTCTCTCAAACTTTCGCTAAAGAGCATAATATTGATGAAATCATTGAGTTTATTTCACAAGCGCAATAAATCTCATAGTTAATATATAGCATTATTTGCCTGTTCTATGGAGTTTCTTTCGAAAGAAATATTAACATCGTCGACCCTAAGTTCTGCTTTACCTGATAAAACTCCACCAAAAGTTACATAAACTACCTCTTGTTGAATTGGAATTGTTAGCTCTACCTTTTGCCATGCTAACCCAGGTTGAATTACCATGTGTGAAATGTATTGAGTCACACCATTATAATCAAGGTCATCATTGTTAAACTGGTCATCTTCATAAGTAGTAAAATGCAATTGGAAAGATGAACTATCTTGTAAAGGTTGGTAATTTATATAGCAACTGAAAGTTATAAAATTTCGGTCAAATTTTGCGTAAATTGTTTGAGAAAAATAACTCATGGGTGTCGTTAGTTCAGAGTTGTTTGTTGTTAGGTGCAAGGAGTACTGACCTTCAATTTTGTCAGTGCTATCGAAAATAATCGGGTGGTGGTCACCTTGTACCAACCATTTTTCTGCCCTACCGTTAAGTTTCGTATTTTCAAAACCCAAGTTAAAATTTGATTGATCTAATTGCTCTGTAGCAAACGTTAATAATGGAAATGAACTCAATAAAGTTGTGAAAATAAACAGCAATTGTAAGAATATAGGGTTATTAATAGGTCGTTTTTTCTTGAGTTGTTTTATTTTTTTCATAGCACTTCCTTGTGGTGTCTTTTTATTAATATCATTCACTGTCTAATTTTACAATTAATATTTACGACGCTTTTCGTATTTTAGGTGAGATAAAATAGCAGGGGGATTAAAGTGGTGTAAAACCTAGATGGGCTAAATATAAGATTAACTAATAAAATAGACTGATATTTTCTTAGGGGTATGCAAAAATATTGAATTGGTCATGATTTAAAAGTGACGAGTGTATTTTATACCAAACGGATTAATTAATTGACCAACTTAGAGTTGTATTAGCGAGCTTAGAACAAGCAAAATGAATTTAATATAGTTATTCTATATTTTATTCATTTTGTGCGGTTATCAGTTTGCTAATTAACTCCCGAAGGGCGAGTTTAAAAGGCTTATATGCGGCGTTATTGATTTTGACAAGGGAATAACCATTCTCTTCAATCAATGCTTTGCCTCTAAGCCTCTTAATTCTCGTTAAGTGATCAATTAATTAGTCCGATTGGTATTAGTAGTTTTTAGTATGTTTGAAATAAGGAAAAGTTGTTGTCAGTTGTTAAGCCTTTAACCGTTGAGCCTTCTGAAAAGGCTTGTGTGGAAAATTCGCAATTAAAAATTGCGACCTTTAATTTGTTTAATTACCTTGAGCCTCCTAATGCGTTTTACGAGTTTGAACGTATATATAGCACAGAACAATGGCGTAAAAAACAACAATGGATCTGTGATTATTTAGATGAACATCAGCCTGATATTATTGGCTTCCAAGAAGTGTTTAGCCCTGAATCATTAAAAAACTTAGTTAATAAACATGGGTATCAATATTTCAGTGTGGTTGATCAACCTCAAATTATTGATGATTTTATTTATAAAAGTCCCGTTGTGGCAATAGCTTCAAAATATCCGATTGTAGATAGCTCAAGCCCTGAGGCTGATAACGAACTTGCTGTTTCCATGGGGCTAAATAGTGATTTTTCATTTAGTCGAAAAGTGCTAAGAGCAACTATTGATTTACCACACATCGGTTTATGCGATTGTTATGTTGTTCATTTAAAATCTCAGCGCTCGATGATCGAATTTGAAAGTAATAAAGCGCTTTCTGCTAAGCAAAACGCAACAGAAGAGTTAAAATGCCAAATTCGTGGAAAGTGGGCGTCGTCTATTCAACGGGGCAGTGAAGCTGCGTTTTTAATGATGAGCATGATCACTCGCAGAGAACAAACTGCTTACCCGATGGTGTTAATGGGGGATTTTAATAACAATATACATAATGGGGAGTTAAGTCATTTATTGACCAACTCATCGGCTTTCACACAAAATAAAGAGGCTCACTTACACCTTACGCAATATTATTTGAACGATTCATGGGACTTATACCTTAAGTTAATAAACACGGATTTATCAACTCAAGAAAAGCAACCTAGCCAACCTACTCATTACTACGGACCTAAAGGTTCGGTTTTAGATTATATATTGTTGTCTTGTGAGTTCGATGCGGGTTTTCAAGGAAGCTTATTCGAGTTATCTGCTTATCAAGTATATGACCGACATCTTATTAACCCCATATTTGAACGAGATGCACAAAGTACTGATCATGGCGTAGTCTTAATTACGCTTTCATTGCGCAGTTAATTAAACGATAAAAATAGTGACTACCATTGATTAATCAAAGTTTTCATCTATGCCATACTTTTCTTTTATTGACTCAACTAATTCTTTGTTATTGTTAAGGAAGTTATTAAATTCCCTGATGATTTCAGGATGTTTAATTGATGATAAATGATAAGAAAATTCTTCGTGTTTTATATTTTTATTGAGTACGATCTGTTTATTTTCTTTTAATTGTTTTAGATTGTGTTGAATGACATTTGGATCAATATTAGTTGCATCAACATTCCCATGTAGCAAGTGTCTAATAACACTAATCGGGGACGACTCTTCGACAAGTGTGAAATTATCACTACCTATTTTATCGAACCATAACGTTGGTACAAATCCTAAAATAGTACCTAGCCTTTTTATGTCATTTCTAGAAGACTCTTTATTATTTTTCAATACATAAGTGCCAGCAATTAGCTTAACAACAGATTGGCTGAAGGTTATATTTAGTTTATTTTCTTTGTCTTTTCGCCATCTGAAATTGTCTGGAAATTTGAAATCGATGTTTTTTTCAATATACCATTTATCAAATCGTTTTATAGGAAGTGCAACAAATTGATATTGATAATTATTTGCGTCAAAAAAAACCGATAAAATTTCTTTAGTGAAGCTAGGCTTAGTCGTATCGTTTGCTGAAAAATCATATAAAGGATAATACCTTATGGCTTCAACTCCAATGATGAAGTTTTTAGCTTCAGCGAAATTAATCGCTAGAGTAAATAACAACACAATCTTTAATTTTAAATTTTTTTGATTGATTAAATATTTCATTACTTATTCATGTACTACATTGTTTACGCCATATGCGTTTGGATATTTGCCATTTACCGAGCTAGTAAACGACTAATTGTATAACTGCATTTTTAATTTTTTATTCAGTATAAGCGTAGCTGATGGATTGAATGAAATCGATTTTATTTGGGCGGGAGAGTAATAATTACAATGAGTCATTAATTATCGGTTGAGGAAATATAAACATATATTATTAGTTGACTTACAAATGTTCTACATTTTCTCTAGCCACAGTAAACGAGCATTCAAATATCTTAAATGATACTCGTTTAAATATGTCTTACAATAACTATTTTAAATTCTCCACTGAATGTTATCTGTTATTGCGTTTTGCCATTGCTGTAGGGATTCATTTTGATCAGCTACAACAATAACATTTGCCTTACTAAAGGTTTGGCTTCTACCAATAAGCTTATCGTCATTAAAATTACTTTCAAAAGTTAAGCTGTCATTGTGAGGAACAACAAAAACGGTCACTATGTCGGTTTTCCCCTGAAAAACTAAATGGAGGCTCTTCATGCTATCAAAGCGACAATAATCAGCTGAAATTAGTTTGCCTAAAGAAGATGAAAAACTACCATTAAAAGATGCCATTTTTTGGTTTAATGACGCAAGGCTCACCTTCGCTTCGTCATTATTATTGAAATAATTATCTTCATGATAAACATGTGCTAATGCGTAATCGCCTAATGAGTCATAAGCACTTGAAAACTGCATGAAATTCACTGTTAATCCAATAACAAGGGCTACAGAGGCGGCCATAGCTAAGTGTATTCTGCTCTTTCTTTTTTGCTGTTGATGACTCGCTAATGTTTGGCGAAGAATTAATTTATTCACTAAAGATTCAGGTACATCAACATTCAGTGCTTGGGCAATTTTATCATCAAGTTGCTTGATATCTTTACTGAATTGTTGTCTTTGAGGATCTGAGTTTATTGCCGACATCATTTCGTCGGAAAAGGTATCGTCATTATTGTGTGGATCTGCGTATACACTACGTCTAAATTGCAAATCATCCATTGTATTGACCTCGCATAACTGGTTCTTTTTCAAAGGCATCTTTTAATTGATTACGTGCTCTAAATAATCGTGTCATAACGGTGTTTTTATTTAGATCTAACATTTTTGCAATCTCATCACCGCTAAAGCCCCCAATGACTTGTAAAACTAGTGGCTCTCTATATTCTTCTGGGAGCAGGGCTATCTTCTCTCTTAGCCAATTATTTTCTATTTGTTGTTCATTAGTGATGGCGCTGTTATCAGCGACAGACATTTCTTCATACTCAGACATTTCAAACCGTTTACGTTCAAATCGTCTGGCATTTTCACGCCTTAAAATAGTAATGAGCCAAGACTTTGCGGCTTTTTCATCTTTTAATGAATCAAGAGCTCGCCAAGCACGTAAAAAGGTTTCTTGCACTAGGTCTTCGGCAACTTGCTTTTCGTGACATAACCAATAAGCATATCGGAATAGATCAGCATGCAAGGCTTTAACGAGCGCTTCGTATCTAACTTGTTTTGTAGTCATGTTGGTAGAGACCTGACTAGAGGTAGATTTATTTCGAAATATTTTTTTTATCATTAAATCATTCTAATTTCATTATGAGACAATAAAAGTGTGGTCAATAAAAAAATGAGCTAGATATATAGCATACCAAGCTCATTTATTACAGTTTCTGATTATATGCTAATTTTTAAGGGTTCAAGTTTAGCTTGTGATTGCTCTCTTTGTTTACCCCTTGTTTATTGATGGTTTGAATTATTGTAAGTAAGGAAATACCTTGCCATACTTTATCATTCCTACCATAGAGGCACAGTTGTAAGTTTTTAATTTCTTGAGTAAAACTGTCATTTTTAAGTACTTGAATGGCGTCATCAATACTCACTAATTGCTGATTTATCCCGGATAATGAATTAGTCCAAGGCAAAAGGTAAGTTAATACACTCTCTGCATTATTGGCTTTACAAGCATTCACTAAAGCAGAATAAGTATTACTACTATTGCTGATGTGTTTATGAACACTTTCCGTATTTGAATTTTTAAGCAGATTTTTTCTTATCATGGTACTAATTAACCATGCAAGACTAGTTAATAACCACAGCGCTAGAAATAACCATTGAAGCCAAGAGTTTTGGTAAACAACCGTGGCAGTTGCCTGGTTACTTACTTCATCAGCTGAAGTTATATTTGTTGTCGATTTCTTTTGCGTATTAGGTGAGGGGTCTTCTGGAAAATCGGTATTGGCTTGAACCGTTATCTGTTGAGCTTCAATCGTTGCTTGTTCAACTTTGTTGGTAATTGTATTAAACCACGGGATAGTTATTGCTGGTAATTCATAAATTCCAGCGCGGCTAGCGACTATGGCAAAATTTTGAACTTGTTGAGAAACAAAACGATTCTTCGTTAAGCTTGAGTGACGCTCTGCTTGATCAGGATACACTTTTAATCCCTTAGGTACATCGACAACAATTTTAGGTAATTGTTCTTTAGATAAACCTGAAGCGGTTAAAGTAATCGTTCGGGTAATCGGTTCACCCACTTTAAATTGGCTTAAATCTGGTTGCCATTCTTGATGTAATGTTAATATTTCACTGGGTAGCCATTGTCCTTGGTAAGTAACGGGAATAGGGCGTACAGTTATTGGCATGTCTTCGCCAACAACACTTACAGGTTTGGTCTCCGCAAAACTTAAAAAATTAGAACGCCGCGCTGATGGCATCATCACCTCGCCAGAAAATCGAGGTGATAATAAACTAAATTCACCACTTTCTTGTGGGTTGATGGCATATAAACGCTCAATAACTCTAAAACGTTTACCATTGATTATCTGCTCACTTTCTTGATCTTTTCCTACTTGCACTATGTTGGCGCCAATAAGTGTTGGCTCAGTTAAACTGCCTCGTTTTAGCTCTGCTGAAAAATGAAGTTTTACTGTTAAAGTCAGTAGTTGTTGTACATAGACGTTATTACTAGAAATTTTATTGGTGATAAAAATATCTTGTTGTTTAACTGCATTTTTATCATCTGAGGCAAGTACGGTTATTTCTATAGGTTGAGTTAATTGGTTGTCGACTTTTAATGACGGAATTATGATTTTTCCAGCTTGTCGAGCAATAAGTACGGTACTCCAACGAGTGCTACGTGAAGTTTTAAAATTTACCATACTTGTTTGAGTACTAACGGAGGTACGACCAACGATAAAGTTTTTAAGTAAAACAGAGGTATCAAGGGCATTTGCATCAACATCGTCATCAGCGATGACAGTTAATACAATCGATTCTTTGATAGATACTGGGTTTTTATCAACACTGGCGTTTACTGATGTTAAAGCAAATGCACTTTGACTAGTGATTACTACTAAACAGGTCATCACTACCATTAAATGTTTTAAAAATTGTTTTACTACCACTTTTTATTTACTCCTGAACGATTACCTTCCTGACGTCGTTTTTTATATTCAAGCTGCATTTTATTGCGTAACAGTAAATAAGGATCATCAGTAATTTTATTAATTAATTGCAAATGTTTTTCTTCAAGCTCTTGATCTAGTTTTTCTTGTTCTTGGGCTGAAAGCGGTTGCTCATCCGGCTTACCTTGCTTGTTCTCTGCTTTGTTAGCTTGCTCACTTTTCTTTTCTTGTTCAGATTTTTCTTTAGCATCTTGCTCAGAGTCTTGCTGTTTATCTTGTTCTGATTGTTCTTCATTTTCTTGACCTTGCTTGTTTTCAGAATCTTGCTGCTCACTATCTTTTTGATCTTGACTCTGCTGTTGTTCATCATCGTTTTCTTTTTGCTCACCATCTTTATTTTTATCTTGGTTTTGCTGATTATCACTGTTTTCTTGTTGCTCTTGTTGCTCTTGTTGCTCTTGTTGCTCTTGTTGCTCTTGCTGCTTTTTGAGCTCTTCAAGCTTTTTCTTGTTCTCTTTGGCATCAGTTAAGTTAGGATCAAGCTCGAGCGCTTTTTCATAGGCTTCAATCGCTTCGTCAAACTTATTTAGTTGAGCTAACGCATTGCCTTGATTGTATAATCCGTTAGCAGAGTTATCTTTTTGAAAAGCGGCGAGGGCGCTTTCATAATCCTGTGCCTTATAATAAGCACTGCCTTGCCAGTTTTTACTTTTAAATTGCTTTGCTGCATTAAGGTATTCTTTGTTTTTAAATTTTTCCTGTGCTTGCTGATCATTCGTTTTCCATAAGTCGGACCACACTGAGGCATAAACTGTATCAACAGGCAGCAATAGGAATGACAGTGGTAATATGACTAAGCTAAAACCACGACGGAAATAACCCAATATTAATGGTAATACAAGTAATATCAGATAAGGTCCCATTTCATGCCATTGATCACCTTGCTCAAGGTTCTTTGTCTTTTTATCAGTCATGCCATTTTCAGCCGATGAGTTTTTAACTAGGGCTGTAACATCTGATAGATCATTGGTTATATTTTGATAGTCTCCATGACCAAGAGTAGCTACTCTTCTAAGATAGGCTTTAGTTAATTTAGGAATGACAATTGCTCCAGAGCTATCTTTAAGTAATTCACCATTGGTTAATTTAATGGGAGCGCCATTATTTGTCCCTATACCTAAGATATTTAGGCGGTGAGGCACTTCTTTTGACCAGATATGAATATCCTGAATGTCTTCACTATCAATACCATCTGTTAGCCAATAGATATCACCAGATATATGCCCTGCATTTTTTAGCATTTCATCTGCTAGCATTAATGCTGGTACAGGGTTACTTCCTAATTCCGGCATAATATCTGGGCTTAATGCAGGTAGTAATAATTTAATGTTATTTACATCAGCAGTTAGTGGGCTAATTACAAAAGCATCCCCTGCGTAGGCCACTAATCCAACATCACCATCTACTAACTGGTCTAATAGGTCGCTTGCTTTAAACTTTGTGTGTGTAAGTCGGTTTGGCATTAAATCAGTGGCATACATTGAATATGACATGTCCATGATTAGCACCGAGCCACGTTCTACTTGATAAACTGGCTGCGGTAATTTTTTCCAAGTTGGTCCTGCTAGCGAAATAATGCAAATTAGGCCAATGATAAAAGGTGTAATTAATGTTTTAGGTTTGCTTTTAGATTTTTGTTCGTCTGAAGTACCGTCAAGTAATACGCTTGCTAAATGCTGAGGCAAAAACTGCTGCCATCCTGATTGTGACAATCGATATTTTTTGAGTAAATAAATGGCAATAAATACCACAATAATGGCTAATAACCATAATGGTCGAATAAAATGAAAATCATTCATGAGTATTAGCCTCTTGTGCTTTACTTTGTGAAGCTAAAGTTAGACTTGGTTTGGTTAACCACAAAAGATATAAAATGCTGATAATAAATGCAGCACCTAAAGGCCATTGAAACAATGCGGATAACGGGCGCATTTGTTGTTGTTCTTGTTCTACGGGCTCTAGTTGGTCAAGTATTTGATAAATTTCTTCCATTCCCTGACTGTCTCTGGCGCGGAAATACTTTCCTTGAGTGTCATTGGCAATTTTTTGTAAGCTTGACTCGTCTAGCTCACTTGAAGGGTTAACTCTTCGGTTACCAAAAAGTGACCTTTGAATCATCGAGTCAGCGCCAATACCAATAGTATAAATTGTAATGCCTTTTGCTACGGCTAACTCTAATGCATCTTCAGGGGAAATTTTCCCTGCCGTATTCTGGCCATCAGTAAGTAAGAGTAATACTCGGTTTGATTGTTCTTTGTTATCAAATCGCTTGGCTGCTAGTGCTATTGCGTCACCGATGGCGGTTTTTTTACCGACTAAACCTAAGACAGATTCATCTAACATCTGCTTAACGGTTTTTCTGTCATAAGTCATTGGTGTTTGCATATAGGCATCGTCAGCAAACAATATTAGCCCTAATCGGTCACCCACCCGCCTTTCAATAAAGTCACCTAATACCACTTTCAACATTTCTAAGCGATCAGCACTACGACCATTAATTTCCATATCTTCAATTTGCATGCTGCCTGAAAGGTCAACAGCAATCATCATTTCACGACCTTCAGTAGGAATATCAACAGCTTCTCCTAACCATTGCGGTTGAGTAGCTGACACTACTAATAATGACCAAACAATGGATAATACCAATAATGGAAGGCGACTTTTTTTGTTCACTTGTTCGGTTGTACTAATACCTGCAACAAGTTGTGGCATTTTTAGCGCCATTATTGAGTTATTACTTTTTGCAGGTAACCAGTATATTAACAAAGGCAAAGGCAAAGCTAAAAACAGCCACGGCAAGTCAAAATTGATCATTGCTCAGCTCCTAAATTAAGTTTTTTATTAGGAGGAAGAGCATTTTTAAGCCATAAAATACTTGCTTGATTTAATTCTTCGTTGGAATTTATATTAATATGGTCTTGTGTAATGTTATGTCGATACAAATTATTAAATGCGGGGGTTGATAATGCATCAAACTGTGTTTGTTGAGTAACAGATAGTTTGTTTGATAAATATAGCTGAAAGTTTTCGCCATATAAATTAGCTATTTGATTCCGTGGAAAGTATTGCATTGCAGCCCATTTCAATATCCTAATGGTCTCATCAATACTTGGATTTTGTTGCATCTGTTTAATTGCTTGTTGTTGATTAATACGCAGCTTTAAATACGAACGGTATTTGACTGCTGAATAAATGACACAAAATATAATTATTGCCAATAATATCCACCAGCCCATAGCAACAGGAAAGTCACTAATTTGCTCGGGTAGATGAATATCTTTCAAGTCAAGACCTGTACTTTGAGGCATGGTTTGAGGCAATTGCTGTGGCAAAGTGGGAGAAGGGGTGGTTTGTGTTATCGACTCCACGAGTTCACTCCATTTTTTAATTGGTTTTCTATTGATTGCCCTGCACAAAATTCAACAATACGCGCGCCTGATTGACTTAATTGCTCTTCGCGTTCTTTAAATAGACTTGATGCTTGTTTTTGATAATCACTTATGGTGTTTTTATCGCCAAGGGTAAGTTGTAATTCTTGCTCGCCATCTGTTAATGCAACATTAAGTTTTGTTTGGCTACTAGGGAGCTGATGTTCGAGTGGGTCGGTAACTAAACAAACAACAAGTTCACAGTGACGACTCACCTCACTTAAATGGCGCAGGGCGTCTTTGGTTAATTGTTGAGCATCGGTAATTAAATAGACTAACGAGCCAGGGCGTGCGAGCTGTCGTAATCTTGCACAGTTATCTTCAAAGGCATTATGTGCTTTAGGTCCTTGAGCATTTTGTTCATTAGGTGAGTTTTGTTCAGTAATATCAGTAGTTTTTTGAATTTGACATAGGGCGTGCAAATAGTGCAATACGCCTTCTTTTCGGCTTCTTGGTTTTAATTCACAATGATTGTTTTGGTTAAAAACAATACCGCCAATGCGATCGCCACGAGATTTAACATGCCAAGCTACTAGAGCTGCGACATGAGCCGCTTGTACTGATTTAAATAATAATTGACTACCAAAGTTCATACTTGGTGTTAAATCAGTAGCTATAAGTACAGGGCGTTCAACTTCTTCACGAAATAATTTGGTATGAGTTTTACCTGTACGGGCAGTTACTCGCCAATCTATAGCGCGAATATCATCTCCGGTTTGGTAGTGACGAACTTCGTCAAACTCCATGCCTCGACCTTTCATACGACTTAAATAGTTACCAGATAATTTACTATGTAAATTTTTACTTGCTGCTAAATCGATAAGTGAAGTTTTAGTTTGATAGGGGATCAGTTCATCAATGGATAAATTAATCCCATTGCTATTCAACTCTTTTAATAACTGAGTAATGTTTTGGTGATCTAAACCTTTTACTGCTTGTTTAAACCACATTAGGCAACAGCAACCAAGCTCAGTAAGTGATCAAGTAATTGGTTAGCACTAATACCCTCTGCTTCTGCTTGATAAGTAAGTAAGATTCGGTGACGTAAAACATTATGAAATACAGCTTGTACATCTTCAGGGCTAACAAAGTCGCGATCGTTTAGCCAAGCACGTGCTCGTGCGCAGCGATCAAGGGCAATAGTTGCACGAGGGCTGGCACCAAAAGCCAACCACTTTTTAAGTTGGTCATCATATTTTTCAGGTTGGCGAGTGGCCATTATCAAATCTACAATGTAGTTTTCAATTGCAGGTGCCATGTGAATATCTAAAATTTCATCGCGAGCTGCAAAAATTTCTGACTGGGTTAATTTTTTTAATGGCTGTTTATTTTCATTTTTAGCGCCACTTAATGCTTCACCACGGTTAAGCTTTAAAATTTCTAATTCACTAGCAGCATCTGGGTAATCAATTTCAACATGCATTAAAAAGCGATCGAGCTGTGCTTCAGGTAGAGGATAAGTGCCTTCTTGCTCAATAGGGTTTTGTGTTGCCATGACCAGAAAAAGCTCAGGTAGAGGGTAAGTTTTACGGCCAACAGTAATTTGACCTTCGCCCATCGCCTCTAAAAGTGCTGATTGCACTTTGGCTGGTGCCCGGTTTATTTCATCAGCTAATACTAGGTTTCTAAATAATGGTCCAGGCTGAAAAGCAAAGCTGCCATCTTCAGGACGATATATATCAGTACCGGTTAAATCTGCTGGCAGTAAATCTGGAGTAAATTGAACACGATGAAAGTCAGCCTCTAAACCTTGTGCTAAAGCATTAACTGCTCTTGTTTTTGCCAAACCAGGAGGGCCTTCAACGATTAAATGCCCGTTGGCAAGCAATGCGATAAGTAAGTTCTCAACAAATGCCGGTTGGCCAATAATTTGTGTTGATAAGTGTTGCTTTAGTGATGAAAAATGTTCAATGGCCATAATTTGGGTCTTTATTAGTTCTTAATTTAATTCTTCATGAGGTATGAAGATTTTATTGTTAATTTATTTCAGTCTTTAAAGACCTCAAACATTATATAAGGTTCCCATGTTAATAAAACAACTCTAATTATTGGAAATTGTAAGAAAATTTTTCTTACATATATTTAAATAATTCCAATAGCTTGCCTTTATTTAAATCTCTGATGTTAATTTATATTTTTGTTCTAAACTTTTAATGATTGAAAAATTTTAAATTATCGTTAAAATCAATAATTAATTTTAGAGGTCTGACCTCTTGGTTGTGCAAAATTTTAAGCATAATGAAAGAGGCAACAGCGGAGAATATAATGACAAAAGCACACTCTCTTACTACAGCAAAAGGCGAACGTATTGCAATTGTTGCTGGTTTACGCACACCATTTGCTAAACAAGCGACAGCCTTTCATGGAGTACCTGCCGTTGATTTAGGAAAGATGGTCGTTAATGAATTATTGCAAAAGCATGATGTAGACCCAGCAATTATTGATCAGTTGGTTTTTGGTCAAGTTGTTCAAATGCCAGAAGCCCCCAATATCGCTCGTGAAATTGTATTAGGCACTGGCATGAATGTGAATACTGATGCATATAGTGTTTCTCGTGCGTGTGCGACCAGTTTTCAATCTACCGTTAATATCACTGAATCAATTATGTCGGGCCTAGTCGATGTAGGTATTGCTGGTGGTGCTGATTCAACTTCTGTAGCCCCTGTGGGCGTTTCAAAGAACCTAGCACGGACTTTGTTAGATTTATCAAAAACTAAAACTCTTGGTCAAAAAATATCCCTTATTCGCAAATTAGGTTTAAAAGATTTAATTCCAGTTGCTCCAGGTGTCGCTGAGTATTCAACAGGAATATCGATGGGACAAACAGCTGAGCAAATGGCTAAAACCTATAATATATCTCGTGGGGATCAAGACGCACTTGCTCATCGCTCTCATACGCTTGCTACTAAAAGTTGGCAAGAAGGTAAATTGGCCGGCGAGGTGATGGCTGCACATCCAGAGCCCTACAAAACATTTATTGAAAAAGATAACTGTATTCGTGAGAACTCAGTATTAGAAAGTTATGCAAAACTACGCCCGGTATTCGATCGTAAACACGGTACAGTGACTGCGGCAACGAGTACGCCATTAACGGATGGCGGTGCCGCTATTTTATTAATGCGTGAAGGTCGAGCAAAAGAGCTAGGTTACAAACCTCTTGGCTATATTCGAAGCTATGGCTTTGCTGCCATAGATGTTTGGCAAGACATGTTAATGGGTCCGAGTTATGCCACCCCTATTGCACTTAAGCGTGCCGGAATGGAACTGGCTGATTTAGACTTGATTGAAATGCATGAAGCATTTGCCGCACAAGCATTGGCAAATATGAAAATGTTCGCTAGTCAAAAGTTTGCTCAGCAACATTTAGGTCGAGATAAAGCCATTGGTGATATCGACATGACTAAATTTAATGTTATGGGTGGCTCATTGGCTTATGGCCATCCTTTTGCAGCAACGGGCGCTCGTTTAATTACCCAAACGCTTAATGAATTGAAACGCCGTGGTGGTGGTGTGGGGTTAACTACCGCATGTGCCGCAGGTGGACTTGGCGCAGCAATGATAGTGGAGACAGATTAATGACTACTGAAAATAATAGTGAAAAAAGTGTGGAACAAAACCAAGCAAAAAGTGCTTTTACTTTAACTCGCCATGATAATGGCATTGCTCATTTAGTGATGGATGTTCAGGGCGAAAGCATGAATACCTTAAAAGCTGAATTTGGTGAACAAATATCCCAAATGCTAAATGAAATCAATGGTGATAAAACTATTACCGGTTTGGTGCTTCTTAGTGGTAAAGATAATTCATTTGTTGCTGGTGCTGACATTAATATGATCGCTGATTGCCAAACTGCAGAAGAAGCAACAGCGTTGTCTCGTCAAGGTCAAATGATATTTGATCAATTAGAGAGTATGAAAATTCCTGTTGTAGCTGCTATTCACGGTCCATGTTTAGGTGGTGGATTAGAATTAGCGTTAGCTTGTCATGCACGTGTTTGTAGTGATGATTTAAAAACCTCTCTTGGCGTACCTGAAGTGCAGCTGGGGTTATTACCTGGTTCTGGAGGCACTCAGAGGTTACCTAAGTTAATTGGTGTACAAAAATCACTAGACATGATGTTAACAGGTAAACAACTTAGAGCTAAACAAGCGTTAAAAATCGGTTTAGTTAATGATGTGGTACCTAACAGTATATTAGTCGCTACCGCAGAGAAATTAGCATTGATTAATGCTGGCTCTGGAAAAGCACCTGTAAAAATTAAAGTCAAAAAAAGAAAGCAATCGTTTTTAGATAAAGTTTTAGAAAACAATAGTTTTGGCCGTAAAGTGGTTTATTCACAAGCAACTAAATCTGTCTTGTCTAAAACTAAAGGCAATTATCCTGCACCATTAAAAATAATTGATTGTGTAAAAATGGGGGTTGAACAAACATCAGCAAAAGGATATCAAACTGAAGCTAATCATTTTGGGGGACTGGCGATGAGTCCCCAGTCTGTGCAATTGCGCGGTTTATTCTTCGCTACCACAGAAATGAAAAAAGAGCTGGGTGTTGAAGGTGTTGAACCAGCAAAAATTAATAAAGCTGCGGTACTAGGTGGTGGATTAATGGGCGGTGGTATCGCTTTTGTTACTGCCACCAAGGCAAAAGTTCCAGCACGAATTAAAGATATCTCTCAGCAAGGGCTTAGCCATGCCTTTAAATACAGTTATGATTTATTAAACAAAAAAGTAAAGCGCCGTTTTATGCTCCGTAGTGAAATGCAACAGCAGTTATCGATGATTACAGGTTCAGTTGATTATCAGGGGTTTAATAATGTAGATATTGTGGTTGAAGCAGTATTTGAAGATTTATCTTTAAAACAAAAAATGGTTGCAGACATTGAAACAAACTGTAATGAAAATACTATTTTTGCTAGTAATACCTCAAGTTTACCCATTGGTCAAATTGCGGCTAATGCTAACCGACCAGAAAACGTCATTGGTCTGCATTATTTTTCACCGGTAGATAAAATGCCTTTGGCTGAAATTATTGCCCATGAAAAAACATCAGATCAAACCATATCAACGACGGTTGCCTTTGCAAAAAAGCAAGGTAAAACCCCTATTGTTGTTAAAGACAAAGCCGGCTTTTATATCAATCGAATTCTTGCACCCTACATGAACGAAGCGGCAATGCTATTACTTAGCGGTGAGCCAATTGATAAAATTGATAAAGCATTAGTTAAGTTTGGTTTTCCTGTTGGCCCTATGCAGCTACTTGATGAAGTAGGAATTGATGTAGGTGCTAAAATTGGGCCTATTTTACAAGCTGAATTAGGCGAACGGTTTGCCGCACCCAAAGCATTTGATAAATTAATCAACGATGGGCGTTTAGGTAAAAAAGCGAATAAAGGTTTCTACCTTTATGGGAAAGAAGCTAAAAAGGGTAAAAAACAGATTGATGAAAGTATCTATAAATTGTTATCGATAAAGCCTTCTGGAGAACTGAATGATCATGCTATCGCTCAACGTTGTATTTATATGATGCTAAATGAAGCTGCACGCTGCTTAGATGAAGATATCATTAGGAATGCAAGAGATGGTGACATTGGTACTATTTTTGGTATAGGCTTTCCGCCATTTTTAGGTGGACCATTTAGATACATCGATAAAGTCGGGGCTAAGCAAGTTGTTGCACAATTAACTCAGTGGGCAAGTGAACATGGTGAGCGATATCAACCATGTTCAGCCTTGATTGAAATGGCCGAGCAGGACAGGACTTATTACTAAGATAATAGCTGAGTAAAAAATTCAGATGGAATTGATCTAGTAAGGCTGAATATGTACAGCAATTTATTGCCGTATATGGGAATAAATTAACCGATAGAGGGGGCATGATATTGCCCCTTTTTTGTGCCTGTTATTTAATTGATAATTCAACTCCCCAGCTGATTTATTATTCATTAAATAAATACTAATCATTTATAAATGAGAGTTGAATAAATACTCTAATTTAGATATATTACGCGCGATTTTTAGAGCAAGATTATTTAGTTTGTTTTTTGTATTTGGTTAGGCATTTGGAGCTTAAGTATTGTGTTGTTACTTATCAGTTTGATTGGTGTTATTTGTGCGTCATTTTTTTATTGTCAGGCACTTAAAAGTGGGCTTGGTTTAAAACGTTGGACACTTGCCGGCTTATTTTTTGGTCCTTTAGTTTGGCCAATGTTTTGTATGAAAAAACGCATGAAAATTAATAAGCTTTTTGGATTGGATTATTTGATACTTAGGGCTTAGTGAAATTACTAGGTTACATCATGTAAGTTAGAAATCGTTGTTATGAGTAGTTATTTAAACGCTAACATCCTTGTTTAATCTGCGTTAATTCTTTGTTTCTGTCTTTAAGACCACCACTTACTTGCGGGCATCTCTTTAATTTCGATGCTGGCTGCTATGGTATTTTTAGTTGTTGGTTTTTTGAATAAAACTTTTAATAAATTAATCATTGAATACCTCTAATTGAAATTTTATGATTTAACTGTTAGTTATATTTATTTTAGTAATTAATCCTGTCACCACGTTTACGGCCTGTTTTTTCTATAGATAAAGCTTGGAAATCGATTCTGTCACCACGTTTACGGCCAGCTTTTTCTATAGATAAAGCTTGGAAATCGATTCTGTCACCACGTTTACGGCCAGTTTTATCAATAGATAAAGCTTGAAAGCTAATCCTGTCGCCTCGTTTTCGTCCAGCTTCTAGTATTATGAAGTCACTTGTGTCTGTAGCCACCGTTGGTGAAGTAGACATTGCTAAAGATAATATAATTGAACTAAGCATAATTTCTCCTTGTTGATGTTTGGTTTCGAATAAATCGAAATATATCAAGCGAATATTATGCCAAGTGTTGAATTCCCTATTCTATATGGGATGGGAGTTAATAAAATTACTGATTGACGTTTTCTTGACAGCCCAAGACCAGATTAATACTGAATTAGTCAATTATTGGTTATTAGGGGGTATTGAATGATGTTGATATGTTAGTGATTTTATGAGCAAGCAAATATTTTTTAAAGTCTACTTCTTTTAAAGGCTTGCTATATAGATAGCCTTGAAGTTGTTCACACTTCAATCCTGAAAGGAAGCTGAGTTGTTGAGTGGTTTCTACCCCTTCAGCAACAACGTGCATCCCTAAATTGTGCGCAATCGTTACTATGGTGGCTACCATGTTCCTACCTTGCTCAGAGTGCTCTATATCGTCAACAAACGCTTTATCAATTTTTAAGGTATTCAGAGGGAATTTTTTTAAGTAGGCTAAAGATGAGTACCCTGTACCAAAATCATCTAAGGATAAGTGTATGCCCATATCTCTAATTTTAAGCATAGTTTCTATCGCTTCTTGAGGGGAGTCCATCACTGTACCCTCTGTTATCTCAAGCTCAAGGTATTTTGCGGGCAGGTTACTCTCAACTAAGATGCTGGCAATAATTTCAACAAGGTTAGGTTGAGTGAATTGTACTGCTGATAAGTTAACAGCAATACGACCATCAAATAACCCTTCATCAACCCATCTTTTTGTCGCAAAACAGGATTTTCTTAATACCACTTCGCCAATATGAACGATTTGTCCTGTTTCTTCTGCGATAGGGATAAATACTATTGGGCTGATTAACCCTTTATTTGGCGTTTCAAAACGAACTAGCGCTTCCATACCAGCAATTTTTCCAGTAGCTATCTCAATTTTTGGTTGATAATAAACAGAAAATAGGTCTTCTTTTAATCCATGACGAATCAAACTTTCAACTTGCAAACGTTTTACTGCTTGTTTGTTCATTGATTCACTGAAAAATTGATATTTATTACCACCTAAACCCTTGGCATGATACATAGCGGTGTCAGCATTTTTTAGTAGCTCATGAGGTGTCGCACCATCTTCAGGATATAGTACGATACCAATACTGCTGTATAGCACTATTTCTTGGTTTCTTAACTTCAATGGCTGAGCTATGGTTTTTAATATCGTTTTTGCGAGCGTAGTTATGGTGTGAATATCATTGGTATTTTCAACAATAATACTAAATTCATCACCGCCTAAACGATAAACGGTATCTTGGCGTCGACCTATCTTTAATATACGCTGAGCCACTTTACATAATAAAACATCGCCCACTTGATGACCCAGAGAATCGTTTATTTTCTTAAAGTTGTCTAAATCAAAAACAAGTAAGGCGTGAGGGACTTTGTTTTTGACTAATTTGCTTTGATTTGCTTGAAAATATGAACGGTTTGGCAAGCCTGTTAAAGTGTCACTATTAGCCAAAGTTCTTAATTCTTTTTCAGTTTCTTTACGTTTTGTGATATCAGAAAAAACACCAACAAAATGAGATATGTTGTAATTTTCATCACGAATAACATCAATATTTAGATCGGTTAAATAGAGTGCACCATTTTCTCGTTTACTTTCTATTTCACCATGCCAAGTGCCGTTGTTAATCAGGTTTTTTTTGACATTTTGAGTGAATTTTTCAGGGTATTGACTAAACTTCAAAGACTCGCCAAGCATTTGTTTTTTGGATTTCCCAGTAATTCGCTGAAATGATTTATTAACATCAACCGTAATGAATTGTCTGTCGTAAATAACAACTGCATCTGTGATATTTTCAATACATTTTGCAAAGAGCTTTAAGCGCTCTTCCGCTTTTTTAATTTGACTGATATCTTTAAGTGTACCCGTCATACGGGTTGGTTTATCGTCGTCGTTACGCTCAACCACTTTTCCTCTGTCTAATACCCAAATCCAACGGTCATTTTTGTCTTTTACTCGATAAGTTGATTCGAAATGGTCTGTTTTACGATCAAAATGATCATCAAGAGCTTGTCTAACTCTTGGAATATCGTGTTGATGTAAGTTTGTTTTATCACTACCAACATTGCGGGTGCCATCTTGTGGAAATTCTAATATTCCCCAAATATTTGAACGGAATATTTTTCCTGTAACAATATTCCAATCCCACATTTCATCGCCACTGCCCCAAAGAGATAGTTTTAATCGCTCCTCACTTTGTTGTATTTGTTGATGATACTGACGTTTATGACGTACTTGAAGAAGGAGGTAGAAAATAAAGGCCAATGAAATAAGGCTGTAAACTGCTATTGCTGATTTTGACAACCACCAAGGTGGCATTATTTGAATGTTAATTTTGTTAGATTGAATTATTTCTGGGTTATACAAGTCATGTACTTTAACCTCAAAAATATAATCGCCAGCACTAAGGTTTGTGTAAGGTGCTCTAAGATAATTTATATCAGCATCAATCCAATTTTCATCTTCCCCAAATAATTTGTACTGATACTTTAGTTGGTTCGGTAACTTAGAGTTCGGGGATATGAAGCCAATACTAAAAGGGAATTGGTTATAGGTTAAAACTAATTTATCAAGAAAGTTAAGTTGTTTTTCTAAAGTGAAATCTTCGCTTTTATTCTTTGCATTTATTAAAACTTTTTCATTAGCTATATATGCATTGGTAAAAACGGGTTTATAAATTTTCTGAGATATTTGTAGAGCTTCAATAGGATCAAATTGATAGAAACCATTTGTGCCGCCAAAAAACATGGTTTTATTTGATGATTGAAGAGAAGAAAGAGCTTTAAATTCATTATCGGTGATTGAAAAGTCGCGACCAAAATTTTTAACTTTTCCTGAATTTGGCTCTATAACACTTATGCCTTTGTTCGTTGATATCCAGGCGTTCTCATTGTCATCGATTAAAATATCAGCAACAAAGTTATTATCTAATTTATTACTTTCATCGAAACTACTAATTTCTTCGGTTTTTCTATTTATTAATATGACGCCTTGAGACTGAGTGCCTAACCAAATCCAATTTGGTGTGACAGTGAGGTTTCTAGTTTGTTTAAGTCCTCTTTTTGTTTTAGAAATGAATGTAGAAAACTCACCTTTTATTGTATTAAATCGTAATAGTGAATCATTGCTTGTTGTAACCCATAATGATTGACCTTCACGATTAATTGTATCATTGTCAGAGTTTAGGGCTGTTAAATAACCTCCATCTTTTAAGGGGTACTGTTTAAATGATTGAAGTTCAATATCAAAGTTTGTTAAAACACCATTTAGATCTACGTACCAAATTTTGTTGTTAATCAACTTAAGTAAGCTATTTACTGGATGTTTTGATGAGTCATGCCATTGTGGGTATTCGGTTACTTTATTTTCTTTTAAGTTCAAATAATACAATCTACCGTCGGTAGTTCTAAGCCAAAGGTTATCTAAATTATCTTTAATAAATTGAGATATACCTTCTTTTATTCTTGGAATACTGGTATTGGTGATATTATTGGTACTGTAATTAAATAGCTTCCCTTGTTCGGTTGATAGCCATATTAATCCTTTATTTTCAATAAAAGATTCAACTGTAAAGTTGTCTTTTAGTTTTTTATTAAAGGTATGTTTAAAGATCGAGCTTAAAGGGTCATATAGGCTGATTCCCTTACCGTATGTACCTAACCAAACTTTTTCTTTTGAATCTTTAAAAACTGTGAGTAACCAATTTTCAGAAATAGATGTATGATGTGTAGAGTTTTGATATTTTCTAACAGAGTAGTCTAAAAGATTAATACTGTTTAATCCTTTATTGCTTGCTATCCAAACATTGTTATCATTAATTTTTTCTATAGATGAAATTTTATCAGACAACATTTTGTTAGTTGTTTTTTTAGATAAATGATTTTTTATTTTATAATTTTCTGAAATTATAAAAACGCCATTGTTTGTACCAAGCCAATAATCATTTTCGATTATCTTGATATCATGTAAACCCTCTGCTTCAACAAATAAGTTCCATTTGTTTTTTTCTTGTAATGAAACAGCATACGATAGGTTTTCATTTATAATAAAGATACCTTTATCATAAGTGCCCATCCAATAGTTGTTTTTATTATCTTGGAAAATGGTTTTAACTTCTTGAAGTTTATGCTCAAAATCTCTTATTCTAATCTGGGTGAAGTTATTTTCTTTATCATTAAATTTATGTAGACCTAAAGCTGTAGAAATCCAAATATTATCTTTATTATCTTGATAAATTTCCCAGATCAAGTTGTCTTTTAATGAGTTTTTATTATTTGGAATATTTTTGAAATTATCAAAGTTATCTAATTCACGATTATAGCGACTTAACCCATTATCTGTGCCAACCCAAATAGTATTGTTTTTATCAATATGAATTTTTCTAACATAATTATCTGCTAATGAATGTTCATCATTAGATTGATGTCGATATTGAACAAAATCTTTACCATCATAACGATCTAAACCATCTTGAGTAGCTATCCACATAAAGCCTTGTTTGTCTTGAGCAATGCTGAAAACATAACTTTGTGATAAACCATCTGCAGTTGTTAAGTGATTAAATTTTAAAGGAGATGCTTCAAATTCAACATCAGTAGAAGCATGTATTGATGGTTGCACTAAAAGAGTGGTGAACAAAAGAATAAGTAATTGAGAAAAGAGTTGGAAAAATTTCTTACCTAACAAATATATTTTTTTATATCTCAAAACAGTAAACTTTAAAAAAGATAACAGCAAAACAAATCCTTGTTATAAGGCAGATGAAAAAGAAAATTATTAGTATAATTCATTATGCAAGAGCCATTAAAATAAAAGCGTGGCCTTATGTCAACTGTTCTGTAATTTTGTTGCTTAAAGTACAGTCTACTTCGCTAAAACTTTATTTATTGATGACAGTTAATAGTTTATCGGCAGAGTTAATGTTTTCTTTGACAATTTTCACTAAAATCTTTGATATTATTAATAATTATTTGGTTTTTATCTTTTGACGATACTTTAATATCTTTAGTCTCAGAAATAAATAATAACCGGTCTGGGTTAGATTTTTTAGAAAGTGACGCTGAAATAAAATTAATAACCTCTTGAACATCAATCGATAATATTGAATTAACTAGCTGTTCTTTGTGATTAAATTCGGTGTCGTTATTACAAAGTGCAGCCCAAAAACGTTGGCTTTTAATCCGTAAACTACTGTCTTTTTCTTGAAGTTGACCACTTAACCCGTGCTTTAAATGTTGCCACTCTTGTGGACCCATTTGTTTGATTTTATCTATGCTTGTTATTATGAACTCGTCAATTGCCTCAATTAAGTCTTCCGGTCTGGTATTAGGAGATTGTATGTAAAATGCTATGCCAGGATAGCGATTAAGGGGGATATAACCTACACCCACTAAGTAGCCATATTGTTTTTCTGTTCTCATTTCTTGGAAAAAGAAAGGAGATAACAAGTGACTAGTGATCATAACCTTAGCAATTGTTGATATTTCTTTATCTGTTTGGGGATAATAAATAACACTGGCATGATCATGCTCAGGTAATGCAATAGGAACAGATAACTCGCCTTGAGATTTAATGTCTAGAATAGGGTATTTAACTTTATGTTTTTCGCTATATAACCCTTCAAAAGTACCTTTAATTGTTTCGCTGATCTGATCAACATGATGATCGAGCCAATTACCATGAATTAATACCTCGATAGATATTTGGCTAAATAGACTTGAACTAAATTCGACAAAACGATCAAAGTCGACAGCTTTTAATGCCTGATTTAATGCTTCACTGCTTGGGTTAAGAGGTTGCATCATTGAGCTAAGAGTGGAGAATAGTTGTGATATTGACTTACTGGTATCGGCATTTTGCCAATGATTGAGTAGTTGCAGCTTCAATAATTCAAAGTGATTTTTATCTAGTGTGTGACCTTTTAGACTCTCAATGAGTTTAGTGAGTAAATCCCCTTGTTTTTCGCTGATACCTGACAGTTGTAGGGTCACACCACCTTGGTGAGCATATAAGTGGTAATGTATTCCAGCTAATTCTGCGTCGTAATTCTCTTCAATTAAGGTATCGCTATACATGTCGACTAAAAGTCGCGTCATTGCAATATTTTCAGTACTTTTAATTGAATTTGGAGCATCTATACTGATATAAATATAGCCTTTAGGTACCTTAAATATAGTGTCCTGCTTATACCAAATAGTTAACCCGTCTAATTGCTCTATAATCTTAGGATTTGTTGTTGTTCCATTATCTGGATATACCTCAGGTTTTCCTAATACATAGGGGTTTTGGGGAGGCAAAAAAAGTAAGTTATTTAGTTTTGGTTGTTGCCATTGTACTAATTTTTCTTGGCAAATCTTCTCAAGATGGTAAGGGACTTGATACCAAAAACTGGTTTGATCAAATTTTTTGTTTTTTTCTTTATTTTTACCCGTGCTTGCATCGTTATTTATATTTTGGCTGATATGAACGATACGCATGTTGTCTGCAGATAAGTAATTTAATAATAATTCAATTGTTTGTTGGCAAATGCCCTGCATAATGTAATCGCCAAAGATATAGTCTTCAACAGGGTAATGCTGCATATTAATGACTAATTGGTTGACTGAGTCTAAAGGTTTCAATTTTTCGTGATAAGCAAATGAAAGCTCAGCCATAGCCTGCTTTTCTGAATAATAAAACTCAGGAATAGGTTTGCTTTTTAGTAATGATAAATAGTTGAAGACGATAGTGATAATTTCATCAATATGTTTTTCGCCTTGTTCCGTTAAAGAAATACTAATATTAAAATCTTTAAAATTAGAGCCATTGATACCGGAACCTGCAGTTAACCCCATAGCCCACTGATACTGTTTCAATAAAGATAGAATACTGCCTTTACCTTCATGCCCAAGCAAATATGCAAGCACCGATTCTGGTTTATGTCGATAAAATTTATCAATGCTTGGCATGGCAAAACTTATGATCAGTTGATGATCGTTTTTTACTGGCTCAATATTAAGGTATACCCCTTGATGTTCAGGTAAATACAGTGGTGCAGAAATTTCCTTTATCGGATTATCTGTAGAAGGGATTTCACCAAACAATGTTGTAGCAAGCTTTTGCAATTCTTCTATTGCCTGTGGCCCTTCAAGCACCAAGGTCATGTAATTCGCTCGATAAAATGTATCATAAAATTGTTTTAGCTCATCTCTAACTTTTGAATTATCTCTATCAGCTAAGGTATCAATATTTCCGACTGAAAACTGTGAGAAAGGATGGGCAGGATTAATAGTTTCTTTATGAACGTCATACAGACGCCTAATATCGTCTTTGAGTTTAAGTTTGAATTCAGCATCAATGTTTTTTCGTTCGTTGTTAACAAACTCTTCAGATAACAATGGTGAAATAAAAAATTGGCTGAATCGCTCTAATGCAGATGAAAAGTGTTTTTGCTGAATGTCAAAGAAAAAACAGGTATGTTCCGTTGCTGTCCAAGCGTTATTTGAACCGCCATGTTGGCTAATAAATTTTTGATATTCGCTACCATCAGGATATTTAGTTGTACCAAGAAATAGCATGTGTTCTAGAAAGTGAGCTAAGCCTTGTCTTTCAACTGGGTCGTTGAAGTGACCAACATTAACTGCAAGTGCTGCCGCTGATTTATTGGTTTCATTATTCTCAATTAATAGTACTCTTAAACCGTTATCTAAGGTAACTGCTTGGTAAGTTTTGAGATCGTTAGGGCTTTGCTGCAATACTTGGCTCCTGTGATAGGTGTTAAACAAAATAAAATTTATTTTAAAATTATAATGTTATCACCCATTTTATTATTATAAGTAGTAAATTACCCTAAGGGCAGTATTTACTCAAGACATTTAAAACATAGACTATATGCCTTAATATTATTGGATTTTATTGCTTTAACCTGTTTTAACTTACCAAACATTCTATTACTATAGCCGCAAATTTTAATTACTACCGCGTAATTTGATGTGCGGGAGATTTTATGCAGCTTTTTATCATGCGACACGGCGATGCAATAATGTCAGCACCTTCTGATGCTCAAAGACCGTTAAGCGAACAGGGCAAAGTCGAAGCCAATTTGATGGGGAAATGGTTGCATGGATTAGATGTAGACATTGAACAAGTGCTTGTTAGTCCTTATTTAAGAGCTCAACAAACATCAACATGTTTGTTATCACAACTTGATTGTCAGCCAAATGTCAAAACACTCGACATGATTACTCCATCAGGAAGTGCTACAGAAGTTCATGATTACTTAGATGGACTATGTAGTACAAATCAATATCAGAACTTGTTAATAGTAACTCATATGCCGTTAGTGAGTTACTTGGTTGCAGAGCTCACCTATGATTATCAGGCTCCTATATTTCAAACTGCGGCAATTGCGGAAATTAACTATGATACCAAGTCGATGAAAGGGCAGTTAGTGCGTTTGATTTCCCCTTTAGATCTTTGTTAAATTAAATTGATAAATAGGCAGTCTGTCAATTTAGTTGTCTATTTTTGCATAAACTTATCTTTTAATTCGATTAAAACCAGTAGTGCTCCATTCCCTCCCCATTCAAGTGGCGCTTGATGAAATGCCATAACATCAGGGTGCTGAACTAACCAATGAGGGACTTTGTTTTTAAGAACCCTAGAGCCAATGCCATGAACAATACAAACACATTGGGCATGTTCTTTTTGACAAGCATACAATAATGAAGCAATTTCTTGCTTAGCTTGGTTTTTATCTAAGCCATGTAAGTCTAAAATTAAATCTGGTGAATATTGTCCTCTACGTAAATTTTTGGCTTCGAAACTATCAACATCGTGTCTAACGTATTTCATCGGGCCTTGTAAATTAAGATCTGGCTCAAATTCATCGGAAAAATGAAACTCTGCCATTTGTTTTGAGTTTTTTTCTTTTGATGTTTTAGGTTTCTGCTTGATGCTTCTATTTACTGCGTGTATGGTGTCCTGCACCATAGGTTTTACCTTGCCAGCAGCTGTTTTAAATAGCTGTTTTTCTTGGTTTGATAGTTGGTCTTTTAGTTTCATTTGCACAGTTTATCACTTGTTAGCTGCGCTCGGTAAATAAGTTTTTAATAGGAGTAAAACGTGAGCACCATTCAATTTTCTTCAGTAAGTCAGCAACTTCATACCATAGGTGATTACATCCGCTTTGCTAGTAGTCAGTTTAATCAAGCTGAACTGTTTTTTGGGCATGGTAGCGATAATGCATGGGATGAAGCGGTTACCCTTGTTATGTTTGCCATTAGTTTACCGGTAAGCACTTGTGAGCAAGTATTGTTTTATCGATTAATTGATGAAGAAAAACAAGCTATTTTTGACTTGATTGAACGAAGAGTTACTGAAGGTATTCCAGCTGCTTATATTACCCATCAAGCGTATTTTGCAAATCTACCTTTTTACGTTGATGAGCGTGTTTTAGTTCCGCGATCTCCTATTGCGGAATTAATTAAAAACCGCTTTACTCCCTATTTTAGTGAGCAACGGCCGCCTTTACGTATTCTTGATTTATGCACCGGCAGTGGCTGTATTGCTATTGCATGTGCGGTTGAATTTCCAGATTCAGAAGTAGATGCCGTTGATTTAAGTATCGATGCACTGAATGTTGCTCAAATAAATATAGAGAATCATGGATTAAATGAACAAGTTATTCCAATTGAATCTGATGTTTTTAGTGGGGTTGAAGGGCTAACTTATGATTTAATAGTCACTAATCCGCCTTATGTTGATCAAGAAGATGTAGATTCTTTGCCAATTGAGTTTACCCACGAGCCTGAAATGGGTTTAGGATGTGGTGTAGATGGCTTAGATATTGTTCGAAAAATATTGGCGCAAAGTGGTCAGCATTTAAATAAGGATGGGATACTAATTTGTGAAGTAGGTAATTCACAAATTCATGTGGAAGCGGTATATCCACAAGTTCCGTTTACTTGGATTAATTTTGAATTTGGTGGTCATGGTGTGTTTATGCTGACTAAAGCACAGTTAGAAGAGTTTTCATCAGTTTTTCAGCAGCAATTAATTAACGAGTAACTACTGTTAGTTTTTCTGTCATAAATTTTAGTTAAAGGTAAAGATTACAATGTCTGGTAATACATTTGGAAAGTTATTTACGGTGACTTCTTTTGGCGAAAGTCATGGTTTAGGTTTGGGCGCAATTATTGATGGTTGTCCTCCTGGTATCGAGCTTTGTGAAGCGGATTTACAAATTGATTTAGATCGTCGCCGGCCTGGAACGTCAAGATATACCACTGCACGGCGAGAGCCTGATCAGGTTAAAATAATGTCAGGTGTTTTTGAAGGAAAAACCACAGGAACTCCTATTGGTTTGATGATTGAAAATACAGACCAACGTTCAAAAGATTACGGTAATATTGCTCAAAGCTTTCGACCTGGTCATGCCGATTATACTTATTGGCAAAAATACGGTTTACGTGATTACCGTGGAGGTGGTAGATCTTCAGCGCGAGAAACAGCGATGCGAGTAGCCGCTGGTGCTGTAGCAAAAAAATACCTCAAACAGAAGTTTGGTATGACAATTCAAGGTTGTGTGACTCAAATTGGTGATGTTAGTGCCCAAGATATAGATTTCGCTACTCTTGATTGGAGTAAAGTTGAAAATAATCCATTTTTCTTTGCTGACTCAACTAAACTAGAGCAATTAGATGAGTTACTTCGCGGTATTATTCGCGAAAAAGACTCTATTGGCGCAAAAGTAACGGTTGTAGCATCAAATGTACCTGTTGGGCTCGGTGAGCCTATTTTTGACCGACTAGATGCAGAAATAGCTCATGGTTTAATGGGGATAAATGCAGTAAAAGGTGTTGAAATTGGTGATGGATTTAGTGTGGTAAATCAAAAAGGCTCTGAGCATCGTGATGAATTAACGCCAACGGGATTTTCAACTAACCATGCTGGTGGAATCTTAGGAGGGATTTCTTCGGGACAAGCCATTGTTGCTCATTTAGCGTTAAAACCAACATCAAGCATTGGTGTGAGTGGAAAAACGGTAGATTTACAAGGTAAAGCGACTGAAATTGTTACTAAGGGACGTCATGATCCTTGTGTAGGTATCCGTGCTGTTCCTATCGCTGAAGCGATGATGGCATTGACCTTAATGGATCATTTTCTTCGACACCGTGCACAAAATGCTGATGTTGAATGTATTACCCCTGTTATCACTAAATAATAAATTAACTCAAAGACTCTATCTTGAGTTATATTGTCGTCTCTAACTTCAGTTACTTCTTCTTGGAAGATAAAAGTTTGAGACGACCTAACCCCAATATTCATCATTACTTCAGCAAGGAATAAACTCTTTGTCATCGCCTTTGTTTACTCGGCTTTCTGCTAGCTATTTCTTTTATTTTAGTATTCTTGGCCTAGTTGTACCCTACATGGG
>Ga0105351_1000025_pt1 | contig 58059 bp, 54 predicted proteins | sample EN4Hudsemesocosm_FD_83662 | JGI IMG/M metagenome (GOLD analysis project Ga0105351, IMG submission 83662) | Methane-oxidizing microbial communities from mesocosms in the Hudson Canyon - EN4B Hudson Canyon | ecosystem: Environmental > Aquatic > Marine > Cold seeps | place: Hudson Canyon... | reverse complement strand
TATCTTGGATTGATAATCGTGTATGAATTAAATGAATATTGTTATAACTATATACATCTTGTTTATCAGGGCCTCGATGAAATAAAGACTTTTTAATTAAATCAAGGTTCTTGCTATAATTTATTGTTCCAGCTATTCCACACATATAGATTCACTTTTTATTGGTTATTATTTTATCTTCTTAGAATATAAATTATAAAATACCATAATATAACATATATTGATATTAATGTTAAAAAACATATGTTGTTTTTATGCAATAATAGGTAAAATTCAAAATATTAAAGGAGAACAAATTTTATTTAATAGTTACGAGTTTATATTTATATTTTTGCCCATAACATTTTTAATATATTTTTATTTAAATAGTAAAAAGCTCACGGAAGCATCAAAAGGTTTTTTAGTATTTAGTAGTTTGTTTTTTTATTCTTGGTGGAATATTATTTATTTACCTCTTATATTAATTTCAATGTTATTTAACTACAGTTTAGGAAATAGTTTATCAAAATATAAGGATAATAAAAAAACTTTTTCAAAAAAAACCATATTAACTTTTGGTATTATTTCCAACCTTTCATTATTAGGATATTTTAAATACTCAGATTTTTTTATTGAAAATGTTAATTTCTTAATAGATGGACAAATACCAACATTAGATTTAGCTCTACCCTTAGCTATTTCATTTTTCACTTTTCAACAGATAGCTTATTTAGTTGATAGCTATAAAAGTGAAACTCATGAATATGACTTTTTAAACTATGCAATATTTGTAACATTTTTTCCTCAATTGATTGCTGGACCAATTGTACATCATAAAGAGATGATGCCACAATTTGCTCAACTTAGAAATAAAATTAAAAATTACAAAAACATTGTATTAGGTATTTTTGTATTTTCAATTGGTTTATTTAAAAAAGTAGTTATTGCAGATACATTTGCAGTGTGGGCAAATAATGGGTTTGATGTAGCACAAACTCTGTCGCTTTTTGAAGCTTGGGCTACATCTCTATCCTATACATTTCAATTATATTTTGATTTTAGTGGATATACTGATATGGCTGTAGGAGCTGCCTTATTATTTAATATAAAACTTCCTATAAACTTCAACTCTCCGTACAAAGCTTTAGATATACAAGACTTTTGGAGAAGATGGCATATGACATTATCTCGTTTTTTGAGAGATTATATTTATATTCCTCTTGGCGGAAATAAAAAAGGAAAACTAAGAACATACAATAATCTTATAGCAACTTTTATACTAGGTGGTCTTTGGCATGGTGCGGGATGGACATTTATATTTTGGGGGTTTTTACACGGATTTGCATTAATGATACACAGACTTTGGAATAGTATAGGATTTAAACTTCCAACTGTTATTGCTTGGTTTATAACATTTAACTTTGTAAATATCACATGGGTATTTTTTAGAGCTAAAGAGTGGGAGGATGCTACTAAAGTATTAACTTCAATGTTTACATTAGGTAATATTGTCCTGCCAAGTTTTTTAGTAAATAAATTTTCTCTTTTGGCTGACTTTGGTGTTCAGTTTGGTGGCATTGCAGTCAATATAAAAGGTGGAGTTGACACTGCACAATGGTTATTTTTTGCATTTACAATAATCTTATTAAAAAACTCAGTTGAACTAAAAAATACGTTTACATTAACATTAAAAAGTATATTATTTTGTTCTATTTTACTATATTATGCAATAGTGTCTTTATCTAATCAATCAACTTTTTTATATTTTAATTTTTAAATGGAGAACAAATGAATTACAAAAAATGGCTTATTGGAGTTAGCATAACTACATTTACTCTCTACTTAGTTACAGTGTTATTGCATTATTTAATTAATCCATCACAATTATTCAAACATAGTATTACTCAAAAGAAATTTTTAAATACAAAAGAATATTCAAAAATTCAATTTAACTTACTCAAAGAAAACAAATATACTTTAGTGTTTGGAAGCTCTAGAGATGTAAGGATATCGTCAAATATGTTAAATGAAAGTGTACTTAACTTGGCAAATTTATATACAGAGCCTGGCGATATATACAATTTCCTTAGTCAATTAAATAGTCGACAAATAGGAAATATCAGGAAAATTCTATTTTTAGTTGATGTGCACACTTTTAGAGATGAAATCAATAAGAATAAAATTGATTATATTAATACGAACTATACCAGTCTAATATCTGATGTATTTTTAATGAATAGTAGTAAAATACTATCAACAAAAAATGATTTAGTTTTTAATTATATAAAAAAACCAGATTACTATATACATAAGGATGGAAGTAGTATTCCATTTATTGAAAAAACTACATATCAAACCAGTGTAGTATTTAAATCTCAAGAAAGACAACGATACACTAAAAAATCATTGTTAACATTTACAAAAATAAATGATTTCGTTAAAAACAACCAAATTGAGACAATTTATTTTACTCCAACGTTCATGGATATGATGTTTGCTAAAATTGATTTAAATTTGGAAAAAGAAAAGTATAAACATCTACTAGAAAACAATATAAAGGGGCTCCATATATTACTATATTTAAATAAAGTGTCTAATTTAAAAGATAATAATCACTATTTTGCATTTTCTGATGCTTCTCATCTAAATGCAAAGTATTTAAAAAAATCTTTATATAACAATATCTTCAACAACAAAAATAATAGCACATATGTTACAAATATAATGGAATTAAATACATACTTTAAAAAATTAGAAAATATTCAAAAAAATTTGCAACAAAAATAAATTACTTATATTTTGTTAAAGTTGGAGACTCTATAAGTTTCCAACTTAAAATTGATAAGATTAATGTGATAACAAATGATAAAAATGTAAATATTACAAAATCAATATTATAATCTCTGAATAAGTACATAATCGCTTGCTGAATTGGGAATGCATATATATACATTCCATAAGAGAAATCTCCATACTTAGAAAAATTATGCAATTTAATTTTTTTATTGAAAATAAAATAAAAACCTATATACGCCCAGAAAAAAACCAAATATGATTTCAAAATTAAGAGTTCATTAGTTACAATCAACAATATTAACGATAGCATAATAGTTATCCAATTAAAAAATAGTTTATCATTATAAAAATAAAATATTGATCCAATTAAAAAATAGACAAATAATCTTGGTGTTGAGTTAAACATTCCATTTAATATAATGTGAAATCCTTGATAACCAAAATACTCTATCGCAATATAAAAACAATAAAAAACTACAAATAGAAATAATATAATTCTAGGTTTCAGAAATCCAAATAATCCTAAAAACCCAATCATTCCATAGCACATTATCTCAAACTGCAATGTCCATAACGAGCCATTAACAGCATTTGGCCAAGGAATATTTTGAAAAATATTTAGAGCATCATTTGCAATATACAAATTAATAAAACTACGAAGTAACTTAAAATAATTAATATTATCAAAAAAATCATGTATATTTACACTTACAAGAGGACCAATAATAAGAGTGATGAATAATAAGTTAATTGAAAAGGCAGGATAGATTCTTATTATTCTATGTCGTAAAAAAATTCTAATATTTTCTTTTTTAACATATGAAAGAGTGATTAAAAAACCACTGATAATAAAAAATATATTAACTGCTACATCTTCTAAGTGACCACTTAACTGTCCATACGTAATCGAATATACATTACTCATGGAATGAGTATATAATTTACCATAATATAGATAATAGGAATGGGCATATAATACAATTGTAGCTAATGCAAACCTCAAGAAGTCAAAATTATTTTTACTACTTATTTGCATACTTAATTATCCTTCTTATTTTGTCTTTTGGAAGTTTACTTGAATAAAATGCCAATAAAAAATCAATACTAATATAAGCATGTTTTATAAAATAATTTATTAAGTTTCTATTCATTAATTCATAAGGATGAATATATAATACTGGTTTATATCCCGCTAAAATGATACTACGGAAAAGATATTGTTCTAAATATAAGGGAAGTACTCTCAAATAAAATCCACCTGAAAATGGAAAAGCACATTTAATAATAGGTATTTCCTTAATTTGTCCAGAATCTGTATTTATTATAAAAGGCTCTTTCTTATTAATTCGATTTCCATACATATAGGTTTTCAAAGGGAAATATGAAGAAGAGTACGTATATCCACTTAAAATAAGTTCTTCGTAGTATTTTTTATCAAAAGGTAATGACCAACTAGCGCTTCTATATCCATAAACTTTTTTCCCTGTTATATCTTCCAAAATCATTTTAGATTTTTTCAAAGACTCTTTCCACTCTTCAAATGGTATTTTATTAACCAAATCATGATTCATCCCATGAGAAGCAATTTCATGCCCAGACATTGAAAGTTTTTTAACTAAATGTGGATATTTTTTAGCAAAACTACCAAGTACAAAACAAGTTGACTTATAATTAAGTTCGTCATTTAACTTTAACCAGTTATCGATAAGTTGCTCATAGTCAACATCAACTTTGGATTTCCATTTAATATTAAAATTAGTATCAACTATTTCTTCAACATCAATAGTTAGCCAAATATTATACTCATCATAAATTAAACTCATTATAAATCCACCAAGTATTTGCACAACCTAGGCCCTATAAAGTTTACAATACTTCTAGGTAATTTAATCCATATTTTTGATGCAAATTCATATTTACTATAGATGTCATTTTTTTCAGACGAAATAATATCAATTTTCACTGGTTGTGAACCCCACTGTTTTTTAAAACTAAATGTGGGACTAGTATTATATCCTGATCGCCCAAAATCAAATATTTTACACTTATTTCCTATCGCATATTCAATTGCACTAAAATATGCCAAATGGTTAGGACAATGCTTGTTGTATTTAGAATCAGATGCAGCCCAAGGGACAATTGCGATATCATTATCAATCATTAAGAGTAATCCCGCGATTGGAATATTATCCTTATAAACAATAATGAGACTACTATCCATATTCAGCAAAATAGATTCAAAAAGTTTTTGGGAAAGAACTGGTGTTCCATACTTATGCATTGTATTAAAAAAAAGCATGTAAAAATCATTTAACAATTCCACATTCCCAAATTTAATTTCTAAATTGCTTTTTTTAGACTTGCGAATCTGGTTTCTACACTTTGACTGAATAATCTCATTGAATACTTTATCAGAATCATAACAACTTATGTCTAATCTCATAGTAACAGTGTCATAATCTTTAAAATCTGTATACTCACTGTTTAATACTCTAATTTGATACTGATTGTTTTTTGATAACTCCAGTAAATCTAAAGTATCATTACTTAATCTATCAGTATAGTTCAATAGGGGGAGATAAGATAGTGTATTTTTCTTTGATAAAGAGGGGATAATCAAATAGTCCATATATTCTTCGTAATTATAGAATCTTGCTACTATTTTTTTCCAATTATTAACAAATTTTTTTGTATGAACTGTATTATGAAGCATTTACAAATCCACTTAATTTTTTAAAAGAGATTTTTTTATTCCAGAGAATCAAAATTGATAATAATAACATTAAAAAAAGATGGAAAAATCTTAAAGCTATAGCAGCCATTAGTGCACTTTCTTTATCAATTCCATACCAGCCTAATGACATAATAATACTACCCTCATATATTCCAACAGCACCAGGTGTAATTGGCAATGAAAAAGCAATTACAGAAATAACAAATACTATAAACGTTTGAAAAATAGTCAAATCAAATTCTGCAATATAAATAAACAGTATATACGATGTTAAGTAGTAAATAAACCAAGTGGTCATAGATATTAATATTATTATTAGCAGTTTATTAATATTAAAACTATTGTATATAAATTTGTATATTTTTATGCTATAAACTCTAAAAAGCTTAAAAGGTATTTTTTTTAAAATAAATAGTGTATATTTACTTTTTAATGCTGTTATTAGTATAATACATATTAAAACTAGTAAGTATGCAGCATTTGTAACCATATTATTTTCCAAAATATATACGGCTGAAATAAATGAAAATATTGCTAAAAATAGCAAATCGAAAAACTTTTCAATTATAAGTAAAGATACTGAATTATTTATATAATAATTATATAGTTTTTTTAAATAAATTACTCTGCTAATTTCTCCCAATTTAGCTGGCAAAATTAAATTGAGCAATGTAGATAAAATTGTAGACTCAAAGGATGCAAGGATTGAACATTTTTTATCTGATAAATAATACCATCTTAACGCATAAAAATAGTCACCAACTAAAATTATCGACATGATTAATACAATACCAACAACTGAATAATTATTTAGTATAAGTATAAGTTTGTCAAACTCTATGTCTTTAAAAATAAAATAAGATAATAACAAAAGCATACTAATTTTTATTAAGCTAATTAGTCTATTCATTTTTATATTTTTTAAATAAAATTTGGAGATAAAAGTATAACGTATTTGATGCAACAATAATCATAAACGGTTCAATTGGTAATCTATACCTAATGGACGCAAATGTGACCATGTGTAATCCTGTAAGTAATAACATAAAAAGTAACATTGGTGAGTAGATAATCCAGTCAATTTTAGTAAATCTCACTAAGCCACTAAGAAAAAGAATCAATATAATTCCGTAACTTAGTATAGATAATAGTTGGTATTTTAGGTCTTGATATTGTTTTGCATAAAAAATTACACTATATAATCTTTTTATTTTTCTAAGCTCTAAAATTAACCAATCTTTTGGATTGTTTTTAATCCAATTAATAGAATCTTCCATAGCTTTTTTTGCTATTAATTCATTATCTATAAGATAATCATATTGATAAATATTGTGGTCAACATTACCTAATCCTCCACCTGTTTTATTCATAGGATTATTACCAACATAAAAAGCCAAGCCTGATTTCGTAACAGGGGTAGTAAAAGACAACTTATTACTAACAGAATAATTTCGAATTCCCCATGGTAACATTATTACTATATATATAATACCAGTTACAAAAGAGCCAATAAGTGCTTTTTTAACGTCCTTATGTATATAATAAATAATAAATACAATCAATATCAAATAAAATGGCATCATTGGAAGTGTACTAAATCTAGTTAGACTAGATAACGCAAAAAACACACCAAAGTAATATAAATATAAATTTTTATTATGTTTTATATATTTTACAAAAAAGTAAAAAGAAATGTACAACAAAGTTACAAATATTGTCTCAGTTAAAGCAGTAATAGCGTAAAAATTCAGAAATGGGTAAGAAACTGCAATGATTGCAACAATATTTGATACTCTAATTTCGTTAGATATTGTAATTGAGATTTTAAACAGTATGTATATTGTGAAAGTAGATAACAAAATATTAGGTATTCTATAGGCATGTATATCAAATATATCTGTTAAAGGATAAAACAATGCATATACATACGGAGTAATAGGAGCATCATCAACCTTATCATTAGGAAACAAAAAATCATTATTATAAATCAGCTCAGCTATATTTATATAACCATTCCCATCAGGAAAAGATATTGGTCCCAATATATATAATAATGAAAATTTTGAAATAACTGAAAAGCCAATAATATAAAATATTAGTTTTCTATTTCCAAGTAATGATAATAATTTAGTCAGATACATTTTTATTATTCTTTAAATTTCTTAATAAAATTTCCAAAATAGTAGGTAACGAGAACAAAACTACATTTATTGTTTTAATAATAAATGGTTTAATTTTCCATTTTATCAAAAATTGTGCGAATGATTTGTATAAATCAAATGTGGATAGATACCTAGCTCTTGCTGTAGAACTACCTACACCATGAACAAGAATACCTTTAGTATAAACAGTATTATATAAACCATGTTGTTTTATCTTTTCCGACATATCCCAATCAAGACTATATAAAAAATAGTTTATATCAAATCCTCCGACCATAGTATAAATACCTTTTTTCATCATAAAGAATTGACCAGAAAGAGAGTCTACATTTATATAGTCTTTGTTGAGAGATAATAATTTTTCATGTGATTCATATTTGGATTTATTTGAGAAAATTTTTCTAATTCTATCAGTAATTGTATTAATTATATTAAATTCCAAATTATAATTTATGTCTGGAGAGCCATCAAGTTTAACGAATATAGGGGAAATCACACCAATATTATTATTATCATGTAAGTAATTATACATGTCTATAAATGTACTATTTGAATTATCATCTAAGTATATATCATTATTAAAACATATCACTGTATCATATTTAGAGTGCGCGACACCAACGTTAACAGCCACTGATATTCCAGTATTTTTACTTAACTTAATAATAGTGTATTCAATATTATTTGCTGGCATTTTTTTATCTAATATATTTAAATATTCATTAGATTCATTGTCTTTACTAGCGTTATCCACAACTACTATTTCTACTTGAAAACCATTTAAATTTTGTTCTATCAACTCTATAGATTGTTTAAAAAATGGATAACTGTTATACGTTACTAGAATAATTGAAATTTGCTTTTTCACTATTTTTTGAGCCTTGATATTATAGTTAGTCATCACAAATTTATCTGTGATGGCTAATACTTGTAGAGGTTATTATTGTTATTATACATTTAGATGTATTTATATACACTTAAAAAGTGTTCTTGATTTTTTTTAAAAATAAAGTATTATTTTTTTATAAATACTCCATGTAAGGCAGTAATAAATAAATGTTTATCAAAAAAAGCAGATTTGAAAGGAGAATAGAAAAATTCACTTTTTTCTAAATTATATTTAGTACATAGTTCAATTAATTCTTTTTCCTGATAAAACACCTTATGATCCGGATCATGAGAGAAACCTTTTTCTGTAGGTACTCCAATCATAATAGTTCCACCTTTTTTGCACACTCGGACTAACTCTTCCATAATTCTTTTTGGTTCTAAGACATGCTCTAAAACATTATCAATTAGTACTGAATCAAATGATTCATCTTCAAAAGGTAAATCTCCATCAATCTCAATGGTATATGCTTCCTTATTATAATTTTTACAATGTTCAACGTTGTGGGGATTTACATCAATTCCAACTGTATTATCTCTAAATCTAACAAAGTCACCTATTCCACATCCATAATCTAATACTTTGCCTACAAGTCTTTTATTATACATAGGATATAATAAATACCATCTATATATTAATGCAATAAAGCTACGTTTACTAAGATATTTATAGTAGCCTGAAAAATCACTCATCATTACTCCTTTAATTATTCAATTTCTAGTTTTGGGATAAAAGTAACTATTTTAGCATCCCATGATTTTGTAAACTCAAGTTTTTTTATTATTTCCTCTTTATGATTCCAAGGCAAAATTACAATAATGTCAGGTCTAATTTTATCAATTTGATCAAATGAAGAAATTGGTATTTTGCTTTGTGGCATGTATTTTCCAATTTTATATGGAGTTTCATCAACAACAAAATCAATTATGTCACTTTTAATTCCAGAGTAATTTAGAAAGGTATTCCCTTTTGCTGCAGCACCAAATGCAATTATTGTTTTGCCTTTTCTCTTTTGTTTTATTAAGTAATCCAAGGCTTCCATTTTTATTTTAAATGCATTCTCCTTAATTGAAGAATAGTAATCTACACTATTCATGTTATGTGCTATCTCTTTTTTTAAAATTTTACTTACATTTTCTTTATTATAATGTTTATCTAAATAATTATTTTGATGAGTAACATATATTCGTAAGGAACCTCCATGAGTTTCAAGTTCATCTACATTATAGATTGATAGTTCGTGCTTTTCGAAAATTAATTTTAATGTAAATAATGAAAAATAAAAGAAATGTTCATGATAAATTGTATCAAATTCATTTTGCTCAACTAAAGAAAGCAGATGCGGAAATTCAATAGTAATTGTACCTTCATTTTTTAGAAGTATTTTAAATGCTAAAATAAAATCATTAATTGTAGGAACATGTGCTAATACATTATTAGCAATAATTAAATCCGCTTGTTTGTCCTCATCAACAAGTTTTTTTGCTAAAGAAGTATTGAAAAATTCGATTAAAGTTGGTATTCCCTTTGAAATTGCTTCATCAGCTGTACTTTTTGTTGGTTCTATACCCAAACAATTAATTTTTTTATCTACAAAGTTTTTTAATAAATATCCATCATTTGAAGCAATTTCAATTACGTGTGAGTTTTGAGATAATGTTAGTTTTTCAATTATTTCATTGCAATATTTTCTAGCATGTGACAACCAATAAGAAGAAGCTGAAGAAAAATAAACGTACTCGTCATTGAAGATTTCTACACCACCAACTTGTTCTTCAATTTGCACCAAGAAACACTTCGGACATGTATATAAAACTAATGGATATATTCTCTCCATTACATATAGATTTTTTTGAAGAATCAAATCATTTGAAAGGGATGTATTTCCTAAATCAAAAGTTATATTCTCAATACCTGTATCGCAAAATTTACATTTCATTTATATTCCTAATATATTCTATTTTATTTATTTCTATTTTTTTGGTTATTATCAATATCAATACTTATTGCCTGAAGTAAAAATTGTACTCCAAGAATAATTGGTAATGCAGAAAACATGACTGTACCAGTTGTGGCTTCTACATCTGTAGTAATTGATTCATACCAACTTATTCCACCATATATAATACCAAATAAAAACATTGGCATACCAAGTAATATATATATCGAAGCCATACTAAAATCATAAATATAATACTTGTAAAATATTCTTTTAACAAGACCTTTACATAGTTTTGGTGGAAAGTCAAAAAGAACCTTAGTAATGTTTAAAGAACTCTCTTCATCACTATATTTTGCAGGAAGTGGCACATCTCGAAGAATACAATTCTCAATATTTAAATTAATTAACATATCTGATTCAAAAAAATACCGCTTTGCTAGTTTATCCAAATCAAGTCCTAGAAGTGCATTTTTACTAATTGCAGTAAATCCATTTGTGGGATCCATCATATTCCAATAACCACTACTTGCTTTAACTAAAAAAGATAATGCACTATTTCCAAACAACCGTATTTTGGGCATTTGCTTCAGCGCTTTAAAGTCACTAAATCTATTTCCTTTAGTATAGTCAGCATGATTGTCAATAATTGGTTGGATTAATTTTTTTATATTTTCAGGATTCATTTGTCCATCACCATCAACTTTAACAACAATGTCTGAATTAAGAGCTAAAGCTTTTTTATATCCAGCAATCATCGCTCCACCTACACCTTGATTTACATTATTGAAAATAACGGTTACTCTAGGGAGGTCTAACGCTTTAATAAATTCTCCACTATTCTGAGGACATTTATCATCTACTACTATTATATTATTTATAAAATGAGGTAATGTTTTAACAACATTTTCAATGCTCTTTATAACTTTATATGATGGAATAATTACTGATATATTATTTTTATTCATACATTCCAACTTTTTTTTCTAAATACCATTCTACTGTTTTAATAATACCACTTTCAAAATTTTCTGCAGCAGACCAATTAAGCTCATTTTCTATTTTAGAAGCATCTATTGCATATCTTCTATCGTGTCCTGCCCTGTCTTTGACAAAATGAATTTGCTCTTTATAAGAATTAGTTTTAGGTTTTAATTTATCAAGAATTTCACATACAATATTGACAATAAATAAATTATCTTTTTCATTTCTTCCACCAATATTATAAGTTTCTCCATTTACACCATGTCGATAAACTAAATCAATTCCCATACAATGGTCTGTAACAAATAACCAATCTCGAATATTTCTACCATCACCATAAATGGGAATTTTTTCATTTTGTAATGCTTTATGAATGATAGTTGGTATAAATTTTTCTTCGTGCTGTTTTGGTCCATAATTATTGGAACAATTAGTAACTACTGTATTTAATCCATATGTATGATGATAACTTCGAACACACATGTCACTGCTAGCTTTACTAGCACTATATGGTGAATTTGGAGCATACGGTGTTTCTTCAGTAAATAAACCATCTTCTCCAAGAGTACCATAAACTTCATCAGTACTTATATGATGAAATCTAGAATTTTCATACCCCTTCTTGAAGCAAAATGGCTCATTCATCCAATAATTGTATGCTACATCTAAAAGAGTAAAGGTACCATTAACATTTGTCCTTATAAAAACATCTGGATTTTCAATGGAATTATCAACATGAGATTCTGCTGCAAAATGTATTACTCCTCGTATATCATAAGTTTCAAATATATGGCAAACTAATTCTCTATTACAGATATCACCTTTTACAAATTTATAATTTTTTTCATTATTTATAAAATTTAAATTATCCATACTTGCAGCATATGTTAATATGTCCAAATTTATTATTCTATAATCTACATGAATTTTGGTAAAGTACTCAATAAAATTAGAACCTATAAAGCCAGCTCCGCCGGTTACTAATATATTTTCCAATTAACTTTCTCCCAATTTTTTCAAACACTCTTTCAAACTATCTCTATAATATGGTATTTTAACATTAAACTCATTTTTAATTTTTTCTTTATTTAGCAATGTATATAAAGGTCTTATTTCACTCATTGGATAATCCTTAGATTCAATTGGTAAAATTTTACAAGCTATCTGCGATATTTCCATGATATCTTGTGCAAAATCATACCAACTTAAAGCACCTTCATTTGTATAATGATATACTTCAACTTCACTATTATTAATATACGGAAGTATATCTAATATTAACTTAGCTAAATCTCTTGCATACGTTGGCGTACCTATTTGGTCAAAAACAACGTTTAGTGTTGATCTTGTTTTTCCTAATTTAAGCATTGATTTAACAAAATTATTTCCATGTGAAGAATAAACCCAAGAAGTTCTTATAATTATACTATTTATGGGCATAATTGAAAAAATTGATTGTTCACCCTTTAATTTAGTTTTACCATATACTGAATTTGCACACACATTATCATTTTCAACATAAGGTTTATTATTTTTACCATCAAATACATAATCAGTAGATATATGTATAAATTTAATTTTATATTTCTTTGAAGTTTTTGCTAAGTTTTCAACGGCTTTATTATTAATTAAGTCAGCATTTTTAATATCACTTTCGGCTCCATTTACATTAGTATATGCAGCACAATTAATAATTATATCTATCTTATTATCTAAAATATGCAAATTAGTTTTTTCAAAATCAGTGATATCTAATTTTATTTTATCTACAAATAAGAATTCATATTCTTCTGTATAATTAAAATACAGCTTTTGAATTTCATAACCAACTTGACCATTGGAGCCAGTAACTAGAACTTTTTTTTTCATGATAATTCCGAGAAGTAATCCCCAATGTCTACAAGGGAACTCAATAGTTTATCTTTTTGAGCTAATATTAAATTATCTTTATCAATTTTCCAGTCAATATTTAAAAACTTATCATCATATTTGACTCCTCTCTCATGCTCTGGAGAATACTTACTGTCAACCTTATAATTAAAAATTGCATTTTCACTTAACACAACAAATCCATGTGCAAAACCTTGTGGAATTAATAGTTGTTTCTTGTTTTTATCACTTAATACTATTGAAATATGTTTTCCAAAGGTAGGACTATTTTTCCTTATATCTACTACCACATCCAAAATTTCGCCTTTTGTAACCCTTACAAGTTTAGTTTGAGAAAGAGGTGGAATTTGAAAGTGAAGTCCTCTTAACACACCAAAGGAAGACATTGATTCATTATCTTGAACAAAATCAATTTTTTTGGATATAAATTTTTCCAATAAGTCTTTTTTGTAAGTTTCTACAAAATATCCTCTATTATCTCCAAAAACTGTTGGTTCAATAATAATTATATCTGGTATCTCGGCTCTAGTGAAAGTCATTATTAACCTTTTCAATTAAATACTGCCCATATTGTGTTTTTATCATTGGTTCAGCTAATTCAAGTAATTTTTCTTTATTAATATAATTTAAATCATAAGCTATTTCTTCTATACATGCTACTTTAAGTCCTTGTCTATGCTCAATAGTTTGTATAAACTGTGAAGCCTCCAAAAGACTATCATGAGTACCGGTATCTAACCAAGCATATCCTCTACCCATTAAACTTACTTTTAAGTTATTCTTATGTAGATAAGCCTGGTTAATACTTGTAATTTCAAGTTCTCCTCTATTACTAGGTTTAACACCTTTTGCAATACCAATTACATTATTTGGGTAAAAATATAATCCAACTACCGCATAATTAGATTTTGGTTTTTGGGGTTTTTCTTCTATACTTAATGCCTCATAATTATCGTCAAATTCAACAACACCATATCTATTAGCATCTTTGACACGGTACCCAAATATTGTTGCTTTATTCTCTTCTTCTACAATCTTAATTGATTTTAATAATAACTCTGGTAATCCATCACCATAAAATATATTATCTCCTAAAATCAAACATACATCATCTTTACCAATAAATTCTTCACCTATTAAAAAAGCTTGGGCTAGCCCATCTGGGCTGGGCTGCACTTTATATTCAAGATGAATACCCAAATCAGATCCATCTCCTAAAAGTGATTCAAAAATTGGTAAATCTTTTGATGTGGAGATAATCATAATTTCAGTTATACCTGCAAGCATAAGTACAGATAACGGGTAATATATCATTGGTTTATCATAAATTGGAACTAATTGTTTACTCACACTTTTTGTAATGGGGTACAGCCTTGTACCGCTACCACCAGCTAAAATAATACCTTTCATTCATCCACCTTAAATATTTTTTGAATAAACTTATGAAACTCTACAAAATACTTTTGAATGGAATATTCATATGCTTTTGATTTTGATTGTTCTGAAACACATCTATATAAATCTTTATCATCATGAAGTTTCATGATTGAATCAATCCAATCATCTTCACTATCAACTAAAAATCCTGTTTCATTGTTTTTGACTACATTGTTATTTTCACCAATACTACTCGCAATAGTAGGTAAACCTGCAGCCATATATTGAATAATTTTAAAGGAGGACTTCCCTAATGAAAAATTATCATTATCAAGTGGCATCACACCAACATGAGCTTTTTTTAATATTTCTACTTCAATGGAAGAAGACCAATCTAAAAACTCCATACTTACACCACTAATTGCCTCATTTTCTAAGCTTTTCGACGCGATTATAACTAATTTATAATCAATCAAGCCTGAAACTTTTCTAAAAATATCGGCATGGGATTGAATATATTTATAAGTTGAAGGGGAACCTATCCAAACTAAAGTAAATTTTTCGAACTTATCAATATTATCTGTTTTATAACTATCTAAATCTATTACCGTAGGTATTTTGATTACATTGTAATTTAGTTTTGATACCTTATTTTCCAAATAACTATTTGCAACAATTATTCCATTAGCATTTATTACTAATTCGTCAAATTTATTAGCTAATAATTTTTTATTTTTATAGTTATCCCAAACATTATCATCAAAGTTTAAAATATATCTTTTATTTTTAAGAAAAATCTTTTCAATAAAATAAGGTATATATGGTAATGTTTCGTATTCAACTATCAGATTATTTGAGCTATTTATAAGCACTAAAATTCTTTTAAAATATGAGATTAAAATTTTCAGTTTATTTTTTTTCTTTTTATTATATAACTTATATAGATATGATGTATCCAAAAAAGAATCAATCTCAATGTTTGTGTCTTGTTTTAATATATTATTTATGTATAAAAAATACCTATACCGACTGGAAGCACCTTGTGAAGTATACTTAGTCAAAATTGTAATATCTATCACTTAGCAATCTTTGTCAATTCAAATTTAATTTCATATGGTGGTATTATATAACATAAGTTTTCTTCATGAAATTCTTGGGTATAAGAACATAAGTTAGCAATAAACCCTATAAATTTTTTAAAAGCATACCGACCAACAAAAGGCGAAGTAAACCCTAGTTTTAGACTTGAGACTTCAAAGAATTCAGACATATAAAATGTTGGTACTTTTCTTTTTAATAACTTTTGCTCTTTATCAAAATAACTAAAACTATAGAGACCAAAGAAACTGTTGTGTGTTGGATCAGAATAAAAATATGGATTTGCAAAATGAGGAACTGTTCCTATGTTTCTTCCATTTGGCTTTAAAACTCTGTAAATTTCTTTTAAAGCAAATTCTAAATTATCAACATGTTCTAAAAAGTGAAAGGAGTAGATTTCATCAATACTATTATCTTCAAAAGGTAGGCCATTATTAATATTAGCAACAATATCCACACTATCTAAATTAACCATATCCATACTGATAGCATCAACAATTTTTTTATTTGGTCCACAGCCCAATTCAATTTTTATAAATTTCTGAGACATTAGTTTATTTTTAGAATTATTTTTATATTTTACACTCACGTTAATGATTCCCTCTGTAGTTAATATTTTTGTTCAATATATATTTATACATAAGTTTTTCAGCTATAATCCAATCGTCTTCTTCATCTATATCAATTGACATATACTCTTCCATTTCATAGATACTAATTTTACCACTTATTCTATTTTTATATTCTGTTATATTTTTGATTGAACTAATATAAAAAGCACCATTTTCCATAAGCATGCCATCAAAGTCTTGTCTACGTGGTCTATTTTTATAGTCGTAATTAAGTGAAGTGTTATCTTCATTCCAGAAAAATCTTTTAGTTCTCACACAAGTTAATAGAGAATCTGATTTTTCATCAATAAACATTTTCATAGCTTTCTTAAAATCTTCAGTTTGCGTTAAAGGAGAAGTTGCTTGAACCAATAAAAATAAATCATTATTATCAAAATCATTATTATTGATAAATTCAAGCATCACAGATTCTGTACTTGATGTATCACTTGCATTTTCTGCACTTCTATAATAAACATCGACTTTTGAAAAACCAAAAGACTTGACAATAGATGAAATTTCTTCACAATCAGTTGCAACATATACTTTGTCGATATTCTCGTAGTTTTCTAACGCTTGTAAATTCCAGAAAATTAATGGTTTCCCGCAAAACTCTCTAATATTTTTTAATGGAATTGATTTACTACCACAACGTGCCGGTATGAATGCTATATTCATTATAAAAACTCCTCAAGTAAATTTTCAATTTTAAAATCTAAGTCTAAAGCTCAGAAGAATACTTCTCGCTTAAAATATTCATACACTTATATGTTCCAGTACCTTGATGTAAATGACCACTCCAAATTTCAGGTACCCATGTAAATTCATAATTTTTAACTTCTTTTAAAACTCTATCAAAATCAATTGAACCTTCACCAATTTGTACTCCTTCTCCATTATTTCCATACGCATCAGAAATGTGAATATGTCTAACAATAGGCATGATTTCCTTTGTATATTCGGCAAGATCAATATCAAATTCATTACAATATAAACTTGCATGACAGATGTCATATGTCATACCAAGATTAAAATAATTACAAAACTGAATTAAATCTTTTGATAACATAAATCCATGCTGAAACCATTCTCCACCAAGATACCAAGGACGTGGAGGTAAGTTTTCTGGCAAAATATCTATTAAATCATAATCAAATTTTAATTTCTTGAAATTTTCTATTGCTCTTTCTGTTAGTATTGAGGTGTTAACTAAATCTCTAGTATTTAGAAACATTCCTCCCAAATGCATTACCAATTTTGGTTTTTTTATAGGAAAGTATTTTGAAATTTCTATTGTTTTGTCGATACTTCGTTGTAATATATCTAGAGATTGTTCAACTATGACGGGATCATCGGAACAAATATCTACCAGTTGCCTATCAAAGATTTCTGGTGCATGTACTATCAATTCAGATTGAGATAAATCAGGTTTAAAATCGATATCCAAGTCAGTTTGAGAACAATGAAATTCAACACACGGACTATTTAAAGTTTTGTATTCGTCGTAATCATGAAAACGACATTTAATTCCCCATCGTTTTGAAAATGAAAATTCTTCCCAATCAGATATGTATGTGATATCCTCAAAATCGGTTTTTCCTATATAATGGTCTTTAGGAATAGGTTTTTTTAAAACCTTACCAATATAGTCAAAAATTTCGTGGGAAAAGATTCCTTTTCCTGGTGCTTTATATATTATATCAGCTTTAATTAGAACATGTCCTACTGGTAAGTCTCTAATTGGAACAGCAGATTTTGCAAAAGCTTCTTTATTTTGAATTTCTGCTTGATTAACATGTTTCACACTGCCCATTGCTTTTTCCAACATTCGTATTTGATAAACCATTTCCTTCCATTCCTCTGGCAGCATTGAGGCCTTGTGATCAGGACCTTTAGCATTAATATCAAATGTTATATGTTTTTCAATAATACTACAACCCATAGCAACAGCTGCTACTGGTATAAACGTTCCTCGTTCATGCCCAGAATAACCTATAATGGGATTATATTCTTTTAATTTATTTAAATAATCTAAATTAAGTGTTTCATAAGAAGCTGGATATGTTGATTGGGCTAATAAAAATGAATAATTTATTTTATCAACTTTGTATATTTCAGAGCATTTTTTAATATCTTCATCTTTCCACATTCCAGTAGAAATTAATAGTGGTAATTTAAAGTCATTACATTTTTTTATTAAAGGTATATTTGTCATATCTGCAGAAGCAATTTTGAATGCACTAACACCTAATCCAGCAACAAACTCCGCGGAAACTTCATCAAAAGGTGTTACTATTAAATCAAGTTCCATTTCATTACACTTTTCTCTAATAGTTCGATACTCATCATCACTTAGTTCCATCTCACGTAATAAAGGAATTAAATATTCAAAACTCCATTCAGAGCTATTTGCATCATCTAAAATATTTTTCGAGTATACACTTTCTAAATGCCGCTTTTGAAATTTTACAGCATCAACTCCCGCAACTTTTGCAGCTTTCATCAATTCAATTGCAGTTTCTAATGAGCCATTATGGTTAATACCAATTTCAGCAATTATATATATTCCGTTACTTTTATTTTTATTTTCAAATATATTTTTTATTTTACCACTATCAAACATTATTTCTCCAGTAATTTAATGTATACGTTATTGTATCTTCTATTGTATATTTCTTTTTAAAACCTAAGTTCATGATTTTTTGTATATCTGCTTGTAATCTTTTACTTAAACTATCTTCTTTCGAAAATAAATCTATTTCTGAATTTACTTTTATTTCAGACGAGTTTAAATTTGATAGTTCAATAACTTTATTTAAAAGCGTATTTATACTAATAAATTCACCTGATGCAATATTATAAACTTCTCCTATATTACCTTTAGATAATAGCATATCATATATAGCACAAGTATCTCTGATATCAAGGAAATCTCTTTCTTGTGATAAGTCACCAACATTTAGCTCAGGTATTAACTTGCCTTTTTCTATTAAGGCAATATTTTTAATAAATGAAGTAAGTACAAAACTATCTCTTTGTCCAATACCTACAGTATTAAACTGCCTAACATATACAATAGGTAACCCTCTTTCTATAAAATATTGAGACATATTAAATAAAAATATTTTACTAAGACCATAAATTGAAGTTGGGTGTAAAGCAAAATCCTCACTTATTGGCTTATCATAAAACTTACCATACTCACTAGCTGAGCCTACTACTATAATTTTATTTAGATTTGCGCCTATCTTCTTTTTATATATAGTATCTAAGAAATTAGTAGCTTTTAACAGATTATCATTTATAGACTTTGCAATATCAACGTTACTTGGCACAAAAGAATTTCCATGCAAGATGACTACATATTCAGGTTTTTCTACTTTAAATATGTTTTCAATATCATCATTCATAGAATATTGTTTTACTTCAAATGGTGTTTCTATTTTATGATTATTGTATAAAATAATACATTCAACATCTTTAGCATTGAAGTATTGAACAAGATTTTGAGCTATAAATCCTGTACCAAATATTAATATTTTTTTCATACTATTTCCACAAACTTTTCATATAAAATCTTAACAGTTTTAGTAAATATACAGAAAATGCATTTTTAATTTTTTCTCCATTTTCTATTTTAATAATTAATTCTTCAGTAAAAGATCTAAATATATTATTTGAAGCCAATCCACCAACTCTGAAAAAAGCCACTTTTTTAGCTAAATAGATTGGTTGTATACTATAAACATGATAAGCTCTATACATAAAATCATAGTCAGCCAATATTTTGTACCAGAGTCTATATTTTCCAATCGTATCATAAACCTTTTTAGGACAAAACATTGATGGATGGGTAGCAAATGCACCAATTTTCACACTATTTTGTCTCCAACCCTTAACGACTACTCCATCATGTTCCATATCCCCAAAAAAAATATTTTTTTCTAAATCTTTTCCTTCAAATGCTTTAGCCACATCAGAAAAAACATTTTCAAAATAGTAGTCATCTGCATTTATCATACCAATAATATCACCTGTTGCTTTTTCTATACCTTTATTCATCGCATGATAAAGTCCATAATCAGGTTCACTTACCCAATAATCAATTTTATCTTCATATTTTTTAATTATATCTAATGTCCCGTCATTTGAGCCAGCATCAATAATAATATATTCTACATTGCCATATTGCTGATTTATAACTGAATTTATAGTCTGTTCAATTGTATTAACAGCGTTGAATACAACAGTAATTATTGAAATTTTATACTTTTCCATATTAAATACTAAACCCATCATCAAGAACTATATTTTGACCATTAACATATTTACTCATGTCTGATAATAAATATACCAAGGAACCTTTTACATCTGATTTATCAAGCATGCCTTTATTCAAGCATTTATTCTTATAAGCTTCCATAAAAACATCAGGTTGGCCATTTAAAACTCCACCTAAACTTAACGTATTAACTCTAATATTTAAATTTTTAAAATATTTTGCCATATATTTTGTCAGATGAATAAGTCCAGATTTGATTGCTGAGTATTCCACAGCTGTCGTCATCTCTGTATCATTGTAAATTTCAAATTTTGGAGCGACTATTCCATATATTGATGATATATTTACAATATTTCCATATCCCTGTTTTTTAAAGTATTTTGAGAATTTTTTAGAAGACAAAAAATACCCACCCAAATTTAAGCTCAAGTTCTCAACAAAATCGTCATACTCTACATCAAAAAAATGATTTCCAAGGTTCTTATTTCTAGGGTAAGCATTATTAACTAAAGCATCAATTCTACCATACTTATCGTCAAGGTAACTAATGGCATTATCCAATGACACATTTGATGTGATATCTAATTGAACAAAAATAATATTTTTTGTATTTAATTCTTCAGACAGTTCTTCAACTGTAAGACTACCTATTTCTTCATTTAAATCCGCAATTATTGCAATACCATTATTTTCAACTACTGCTTTTACAAATTCTTGACCTATTAGACCTGCTCCACCTGTAATTACTATTACATTATTTGTTAACACTTTTTCCCTTTAAAAAAAACTCTACAATTTTAAAATCTACTTCTGTATCTATATCTATTGATCTTTCCTCTGGCATAATATAAAGACCTGTTTTATCTTTTAAATAATTTGATTCAGTCCCAAACAGTATGTTTTTTTTCCATATATATATCGACGCGTTCATATCATAACATTTTGGGGCATCTTGCCTGCATGTTATGGCACTTTCAAGTTCTTTAACTAATTTAACTTCATTTTTTTTTGTAACTTCTACCATATTAAAATAGGGAGAACGTCTTGCATCCATGGCTGTAATCAAGTTATCATTATTATCACTTTTAAATTGTTTCAATGAGTTACTAATATCCCTTGTATCCCTAAGTGGAGAAGTGCAATCTAAATCAACCACAATATCAAAGTTTATAGAATATTTTTCTTCAATCTCATTTACTGATTGTCTAATTGCTGGCCTTTTAGAAATTGTGTCATTTGCAAATTTCTTAGGCCGTTTTACTAGTTCAACTTCTGGATACTTAGATGCTACATTTAATATATCATCTGAATCACTATTTACAGCAATTTTATAAAATTCTTTAGACTCTATTGCTTGCTCAATAGTATATTCTATTAAGGGCTTACCCAATAAAGGTTTTATATTTTTATTTTTAACACCAGTGGAGCCACCTCTTGCCAAAATTGTGCATATTACTTTCATATTACTACTTTCCTAAATTATTTGAATTATTAATCATTTCAATATTTGCTAAGACCTTTTGTCCTTCTTCATATGTGCAAAGCTCATCAAATTCATGATTAATAATTTTATGGTGCATGACTTCAAATGAATAATTTCTTTGATAATCAGGCAAATGAGTCTCAGTCAATTCCATTTTCTTATTACCTATTTGTAATACATTATTAATTAAATCACAAGTAATAGTTTTTGAATTAGTATGAAGTGTTATTCTTCTGGTTTGTATTTTTGAAATTGAATCCAACGTTAAATTTACATATGCACCTGATTCTGTTTTACCAATAAAACTCATATAATCTTCAACATTAACTTCAAGATCAGATAATTTATCATGTACGGATTCAATATATTCTAAATCTGAAAAAAGATAGTTGATTAGATCTATATCATGACTATAATCGCGGATTATTCCACCGCCTTCATCTTTTTTAGAACTGTATGATTGTGTATAATCTGTATTTTTTCTCCAACTAGGTAAATATTGTCCAGCATAAACATTGGCATACAAAACTTTTTCATCTAAAAATTCCTCTTTTATTATTTCAATTAAGGGATGAAATCTTAGATTGTATCCCACAAAAATTTCATTATTTAGCTCTTTCAAATTTTGTGGGTTATTAAATAATGGTTTTTCTACTAAGACAAGCTTATTCTTAACATTTAAGTTAATATATTCTAAATCATCAAAATGTTTACTGGTTATAGAGGAAATAACAAAATAATCATAATCACTTAAAACTTTAATATCTTTTAAACTTTTTACAGTATCTATACCTATAATATTTTGTTTTGTTACAACCAATATTACAGATACTTTATCCAACGAATTTAATATTTCATAGTGTCGTTTTCCAATTGAACCAAATCCTATTATTACTATTTTCATAAATTGTTATCGTTATTATTATTATGAATATTTTTAAATATATTTTGAATATCTTCTTTACTATTTAAACTCTCATAAGTAGGTAAGTTAAGTCCTAATTTAGAGATCTTTCTTGATACAGGATTATCATTTTTTAAATATTTTTTATAAATATCCATATCACTTAATGGATAAAAAAATGGTCGTGCATCTATACCTTGTTGATTAAGTAAATCAATATATTCTGGCCTACTTATACCATCGTCTAAAAGAACGCTAACTAACCAAGTGATTCGTTTTCTATTTTTAATATCCAACTGAAACTTAAATCCATTATTTTCAAGTATGTTTCTATATACCAATTCATATTCTCTTCTGTTGTTGTGAATATCATCCACTCTTTCAAGTTGAGCCAGTCCAATTGCTGCTTGTAAGTTTGTCATTCTATAATTGTACCCAACTATATCATGCCAATATCTTTTAGTTTTGCTCATACCATGATCTCTCAAAACTCTCATTTTATCATCTAGAATTTCATTATTTGTTACACACATACCACCTTCACCAGTCGTAATCACTTTATTACCATAAAATGAAAAACAACCAATATCACCAAAACTGCCAACTTTTTGACCATCGAAAGTCGCACCATGCGCTTGAGCACAATCTTCAATAACTTTAAGGTTATATTTTTTTGCTATTCTCATTATTTCATCCATATTGCAGGGCTGTCCATATAAATGAACGGGTATAATAGCTTTCGTTTTTTCCGTAATAGCTTTTTCAATTTCTATGGGATCAATACACCAACTCTCTTCTTCTATATCAACTATAACGGGCGTTGCATTGGCATGTAATACTGTATTAATTGTTGCCGCAAAAGTAAAGTCAGGAACAATTACTTCATCTCCTGCACCAATATCTAAAGCTAACAAAGCTAGATGTAATGCCACAGTACCATTAGAAGCAGTCACACCATATTCACAATCAGAATACTCCGAGAATTTCTTTTCAAATTTTAATAGGTAGTCACCAGTACTTGATATCCATGTTGACATGAACGCATCAGCCAAATATTTAAATTCATTTCCATTTAGATTTGGAATTGCTACAGGAAAATTGACTTTTTGCTCATATTCAAAAAAACTCACAACGATTCCTACATCATTAACGAGGGGGATAACTTTTATTTTGCTAGAAATTTTTTTCAATAAGCTATCATAAGATTCATCAGTACGTCCAAATATATAATCTTTCGAAAGTATCATTTCCACTTTATCATATAGTTCAATATCATTAAGAATGGCTCTTCTTATGTCACCATCAGTAATTGTTCCTAACAACTTTCCAATGCTATCCACAACAAATACTAAGCCCATTGTATTTTCATTTATTATTCTCATAGCATCCAATAAAGTACTGGTATTCTTACACAACATTTCTTCTTTAATCATTAGATTACCTCCTTTAAAACTTCATAAGTTTCTCTAATTTTAGATAAGTCTTCATATACTTCTAACGTAAAGTCTTTATTTCTCAAATTATTTCCATTGATTAATTTTAATAAATTAGAGTTTCTTTTTAGTGAATGATTTTGATCGTGAAATCCGTCATTATCACTTATATGAATATAATCACTATTATTTATCATCATATTAAATTCATATTCAAAGTTAAGATTTAAAGTTTTAGAGCTGACTTTTAAATGAGCAACATCTAATAATAAATTAAAATTGATATTCTTCGTAAATTCAATATAATCTTTATACTCACACAACATAAAAAAATTTTCACCAGAAAAAGTTTTATAATTCGTACTTGAAAATACATTATTTTCAATATATAACTTTAAATCACCCGCCATTATATTTAACTTATTGTAAGATTCATAAAATCGTTGAGTAGCCTCATTTGTATCAAATAATTTATGTTTTGTAATTTTTCTCCCTATTTCACTTACTTTAATATCAAGAAAAAAACCAGCATGAAATCCAAATTTTGGACTTTTCAATTTTTTAGATAACTCAATAGATTTACACAAATGATCAAAACTTTTTGAATGAACTTCATCATCTAAAGATGCCAAATTTAAGACAAAATGGTCTTGGGGAGGAGGAAAATAATTATGACATAAGTAGTTGAGATTATATTTATACTGAAGTTCCAATAAATCATCTTCAAAACCAGCATAATTTTCGGTTCCACCTGATAATTCAATATTTCTAAATCCATTGTTTACAAGCTCTTGAACAGAATCTTTAATTTTTTTATTTTTAACACAACCCGATGAAACATATATCATGCTTTTTTTCCAATCAAATTTTTATACTTTACAAGCTTTTTTACATTTTGAATTTCAACAACCTTGCCATCATTATTTTCAAATAATGCTCCTTGATAAGGTGGAAAGTACATAGCTCTTATAAAATTTTCTGCTTCTTGATAATCGATTTCAGAAAATTTCAACATTCCATTAAAAGGCAATTTTCTGGAATAGTAAGAAATCTCACCTTTTTGTTTTGTACCTTCAAAATTATCAATTAATAAGTTAAACGCTTTGTTGAATTTCTGTGAAAAAACACCAATTAATTTATGATATAAAGAAAAGGCAGAATCTTCTTGCTGAATTGGAATTTTTTCTTGTAAAATTATATTTCCATCATCAATTTTTTCATTCATATAGTGAAAAGTAATACCTGTATATTTCTCTTCATTAATTAACGCCCAAACACTAGATTTTGTACCTCTATATGTAGGTAATAACGAAGGGTGTAAATTCATTGCTCTATAATTGACACATTTTAATATATCAGTATATACAATATATCTATAATAAATAGAGATTAGGTACTCAGGATTAAAAGCAATTAAATTTTCAACGTGCTCATTTACATTATCAAAAGTGTATTCAATATTATTATATTTTAGATGTGTCAGAAATTCTTCATTTTCTTTTGTGTCATGAGTAAAAACCATAAGTTCATCACTGTTTATTTTAAACTCACAAAGCAACTGATACAAACACTCTAACCCAGCACGCCCAAACCCACAATAAATAATCTTCATTATATTTCTATTATCTCATCTTTATCAAAATTTTTATTTGCAATTTTCCCTAATATATCATTATAGTACATAGGTGAAATACCTTCACCACCTGTTCTCTTCGCAATAAGATTATTTGAATTAAGAATTTCACCTTTATCAATTTTACATTTTGCAACTAAACATTTTTGCAATGACTTTCTAGTTTTTGATTCAGACAAATTTGGCCTTTTTATAGATTCGCCCATGAAAGCATCCACTTTTTTTACCATTTTTACAAACTCTCTTAATTCTAAAGGAGAAAGTGATGCATCATGATCAGGACCTTCCAAAGACTTATCAAGGGTAAAGTGCTTTTCCACAACCTTAGCTCCCATAGGAATAGAAAAAACAGCAGCACCAACTCCCACTGTATGATCAGAATATCCAATCAGTATATCAAAATGTTTTTTGTATGTGTTAATTACTGACAAATTTGCTTCATGATCTTGCAAAGGGTAATTTGCAGTACATTGAAGAAGAATAATATCCTTATTATATTTTGACATAGTTTCTAGTGCCATTTGAACTTCTGATAAATAACTCATTCCAGTAGAGAAAAATATTGGCTTACCTTTTTTAGCAATTTTTTCTAAAAATGGTAAATTTGTAGTATCAGTTGATGCTATTTTATATGCAGGTAAATCAAGTTCATCAAGTTCAATTAGACTTTCTTCATCAAAAGGTGTAGTCAAAAAAATAATTTCTTTTTCATTACAATATTTTTTTAATTCAATATTTTGTTCTTTTGAAACTTCAAGATTTTTCAACATATCAAACTGTGATTCCGTAGAATCAGTAGTTTTTTCTTGATAGGGAGCTTTTTTTACGTTATTTAATATTAAATGTTCTGCTTTAAATGTTTGAAATTTAACTGCATCAGCACCTGCATCTGAAGCCAAATCAATTAATTGTTTTGCTACATTCATATCCCCACCGTGGTTAACACCTGCCTCTGCAATTATAAACGTGGGAGAATCATCAGATATTTTTTTTTCCGAAACATATATACTTTTATTAAACATTTACATCCTTATAAATTAAAATCAAAAAAATATTCTAAGTGTTTTTTTGTATTATTTTTTAAAATTAAATTTGGACTAGATCCAAAAACTATTTTATCTTGTTCAACATTCCTATTTAGTATTACTGTATTTGTACTTATCATCGAATTTTCAGAAAGCATTGATTCTCCTAAAATAGTACTATTTGAATACAATATATTTTTACCCAATAAAACGGGATAAGACAATTCATTATTACTATTAAAACTCCCACCTACAGTGCATCCTTGGTATATTACCAAGTAGTCTTCAAATTCACCTCTTCCAATAACTGTACCAAGGGGGTGTACCAATAAAAATATTTTTGGTAAATTAACTTCATAGAATACATCTATACCATGGAGCGATTTATTTAATAAATAAACTTTCGTAGCAATATCAATATTTCCTTTATTTAAATAAATACTGTTTGAGAGAAAATACAATAACATAACATATTGATCAGAATGCAAATGATTAAAACTTACTTCACCCTTATGATTTTTAAAACTTTTTTGTTTGATATGTTGGGCACAATAACAAAAACGCTCAAGGGCAATGTCTAAACTACATAATAATTCACCTTCAATAACATTATTTCCATCTGGGAAAAACACATTCAACTGATTACAAATATACTTAACCAAATCTTCTTTAGATAAAGACAATTTCAAAATCAATATACCTTTCTTTTATAAGTTAAGTCTTAATATACCAGACTCAGGTTACATTAGAATTCAAAAAATTCCCCAAAGTTAGCATCAAGTTTATTATCTAAGTACGCTGCTAAATATTTTGAAGATAAAGCTCTATGTATGATTAATCACTGCTAATTACAAGGTAATATATGCGTCTGACTAGGGAAATATCCAATATATAACTCATTGTCCTACACGATTAACAAGACGTTTAGATCATGTCCTTAGTGTAATACTTTAATTTACGTACAGAGAGATTATAGTCAAAAACAACTTAAATATATAGGAATTATGACTTTAATAATCTATCTATAATTAATGAAGTGGAGTTTTTTTGACAATCTTTAGAAACCGCCAAGTAATTTTCAATATAAGAATCATATTTTTCATTATTAATACTTTCCGTTTTCTTCAAGACCTCCAGTATATTCTCATCTTTATAAAAATTAGTCTTGTTGATACCTAACTCTTCATAAAAAATATTTAGAGTATGTTTCATCGCAGTATTAAAACAATCAGTATCTAGCAAAAGAGCTGGTTTTCTCATAGCAATAGCAAAGTTTAATGCGGTAGAGTTGTGTAATAGAACAAGTTTTGATTGAGATATATATTCTAATGTCTTATTTTTAACTACAAGTCTATTTCGAAAACAAAACTCTGATTTTTCCATATCAAAAGATGGGTGTGCACATATTACAACTTTTTTATTGTAATATTTTTCAATTTTCTCGAATACCTTGTTCAAGTTATCATAATAATCTTTTGGTTCAATCAACTTAAGGCCCATTCGTATTTGATCCAAATGATAAGGAGTGTTTGAATCCAAGAAAACAATGCATTCTTCAGTAATACTCTCCTTAAAATTAAGAACTTGATCAAAGTGGTAACTATTTACATATATAATTTTCCTAAATTTATTATATTTATTTATTTCACTAACTTTATTCTTACTTGCTAGAAACAACAAGTCATATTTTGGCAATACATACATATATCGAAGCATAAGTGATGTCATAAATATAACTTTTTCAATCATATTAATATATATATTAGACTTGTTAGAGCTTGTCAATCCTCTATCCCCCATTTGTGATATTAGTACCAGTTTTAGCTTATTAAATTTAAATATTATGAATAATAACCAATCAGTATATTGATCACATAAATTAGGCAAACAAATAGACCCTTTATTATTTTTTAATATTTCATTTAATCTTTTATAATTTGATACATTAATAAATTTAAATTTATTTTCAATTAAAAATGCTGTGATCGAGGAGTCAATATTATTAAATTCTATAAATAATATGTCAAATCTATTATTTAGCATTATATAAAATTCTAGATTTAATTTTAAAAAAGATAAATTACGGCTGATAACTATAATTTTTTTCATTCTAAGTTACCTTTATCAAATTTCATAAATTGGACATCTGCCAATTTAACATAATCATTACTTGACAACAATTGTATAATATCTTCTTCGTAAAATTCAAACTGTTCTTTATTAAATAACTCGAGTTTTTCTTCAATTATCGAATATATTTCGTCTTTATATTTATCATGTTTTGGGATAGTGATTGTATCTTTTCCTATATATTCTTCCAGTAAATACTCGTCCATTTTAGGCATATATTTTTTATCTACTAAGTAGACATTTGTATGATAATAAAGATAATAAAGTAATCTTGATTTTTTGATTAAATCCTCATCAAGTTTCTCGATTAAATGAATATTTTTTATACAAAATTCGTACTCTTTTTCATTGTTGTATTCATAAATAGTAGTGTTTTCCCCAAATAACAAAGTATTATTTTTTGAAGCAACCACACAAGGTACACCAAAAGAAGGAAATTCCCATGAAACTGAGCCTCGAACAGTTAACATAACATCGATAAGGTCAATATTCATTTTTAAATCCAAATTATCTGACCATATTCGCAATTTATCGCTATTCATACTACCCAAAATCTCATTTACCTTTGGAGAATAGGTAAAAGCATATTCTCGAGGATGCAGTTTTACGTAGGTAATGATATTTTCATTTTTTAGACAAAGTTCAACTGTATTAATTAACCATAAATAATAATCCTTGTATACTGAATTCTCTCCATTGTAACCACATACTGCATCTATTAGGGCATGAGCTGCAATTAAAACTATCTTTTTCCCAGATGCCTTATCACTTAAGATCAGATTACGTTCAGCAATATCACTATTTAGATTTTTAGCAATATCAAAATTTTCTTTATCAAAAGTTGCAATATCATTACACATGACTTTTTCAAAATAATTATATGTTTTTAAAACAAAATCTTCATTTTCTAAAGCTTTATTATAAACTACTGGGTTTATAGTAAAACTATAATCATATATTTGAGAAAGTGAATAGTGTTTTCTAATATAAAAACCATTTTCTTTTGCCATTGGAAGTAAAACTTTGATTTTTTTTTGAATGGCTAATCTTGCAAGAAGCCCCCCTCTGACGTAAGAAATATGATTTAAAAATACATACTCATAATTATTATCTGATTTAAGTAGTTTATTGTAATATACGTAATAAAAAAATGCTTCATTTATTTTTAAAAAGAATTTAAAATTCATTTTTTTTGCTGTAATTACATAGTTTCTTCTTAAATAGTCATCATAAATCAAATCACCTACATATAAATTATTTAATCTAAAATGAAATATTTTATCTACACTAAAAAATATTTTACAATGTCTTAAATTGAGGTAAATTATTTGAGGTAAACTACATAAAACTTCTTTTATTTTATTAATAGTTATAAACTTATTTGTAAAAGAGTTATATATTTTTTGTTGGTATTCTTGGTTATTACCTATAAAAATATCAAATGAATAACCAAGTTTATTCATTACCTTATATAAAAGAATATTATGAAAAACATGCCAAGGTTCTGGATCTCCTAAAGCATCAACAAATATTTTTTTTTTATTATTTTTCTTGATTTTTAATTTTTTAAGATATTTAACTAAACTATCACTATTATACTTTCTCAAATTCTTCCTTTAAATTATTATCTCACTCAAGGTATCTTTATTTAATTCATTTTTAAAATTATAAAAGAACTCGTCTCCATTAATGGGCTCTGAACTTTGTACCAAATCTTCAAAAGCCTCATTATTAAAATTATTAATATCTGTATAAAAAACATTTTTATCATCCAAAATTCTATCCCATGTGTTATCAATATTTTCATCACGTATTTCAATAACTTTTTTATTTAAATACGGTCCATATAGCAATCCTGTACTACTAAAAGATATAATCATATTACTTTGAGATAACGAAATATCAATTGGTTCATCTGTAACCAATTTTATTTTTTTATACTTTTCCAATTTTAAACTTTTTATCTCTTCTGAATTAACTTCATATACTCGTAATCTAAGCATAACTAGTTGGACAGACTCAATGTTCTCTAAAGAATCTAAAACCTTAGGAATCAGCTGATACAAGGAAGGGAGTCTGTGTATTTGGTACCCCCCAAGTTGAGACAATAATAATATTGACAACTTTTTATCCTGGTTAACATCAAATATTTGAGGCAATGTTACCAATGGCTCTAGCCATCCAAAATTTATGATTTTTGACTTATTATTATTTAGAAGAGAATTGAAATATTTATTGTGGCCTTTTCCATAAGAGGCAATATAAGTACTTTCAACTGGTGCTATACTTTTTTGAGGGAAACCATGAGGTATGAAAAATGATTTAATACCCAAAGTATTGCACGCACATACTAATGCTGATTCATCAATACCTTTTGCATTTAAAATAATTACTAGTTTTGGATTAGTACGCTCTAATACACTCTTTTTTTCATATATTAACTTTTCAATCTTAATTGCCAAATTATACAACATATCAAAAAGTAATTCCTCATTCAGAAGAGGAAAATAGTATGTTTTTAAATATTCGATAAGAATCTTAGCCTCATAAAAAATTCTTTCTTCTAACTCTTTTTTCAGCACAACTTTATTACTACTTACATTAATACCCTGGAAAGGTATATTAGTGATAATAGTTTTAGGTGGAGCAAGTAAGGAAGAATCATAACCAAGAGCTTTCGCTTTAGTTGCAAAGTATTTTTGAATACCAAAATAGTTTATTGACGGATATTGATACTGAAAAAGCAAGTCTGTTTTTTTTATCTTCTCTTGCTTATTTTTTCTAAAAAACCCATTACTTCTATTCTCGTATTTTTGTTTATACCTATATATAGAGTACTTCATTGTATTAAAGATATTATTATTTTCAAATAATTTTTGATTATTTAGTAAATGATAGAATGAAACTTTGACGCTATGGCTTACATCAATTCCAAGATTATCCAATGCACCAAAGTAGTAATCACATGTATTCATAATTTAATCTTTATTTTTTAATAAGTTCTTAATCGTAGATTTAAGTCCCGTGACTTCCAGTATTCTTACACTTAATTCTATCCATCGTGCTTTTGTAAGAAAGAAATTGTGTTTGAGATAAGCTTGGAAAAATATTTGTTTTATTTTTTGGGGATAATGCTTTAGTGATAAACAATCTAGAGTAACCTCAAAATCAACTTCTCTTTCTTTTTTTAATAAAAAGAGTGCTTTATCATCACTGTAAATTACCTTGAGTCCTAAAGACCTAAAAAAAGCACTTAGAAAATCTTCATAAAAACTAAAAATATGTGCATTTTGAAAATATCCTATTGGATTCACGGGAGCTTTAAACGATTCAACAATACCAGGAACTTCAATTAATAAATATCCATTAATATTTACATAGTCAATTATTTTTCTAAGTTCAGATATAGGATCTAAAAAGTGTTCCATAACATGTGAGAGTAGAACTAAATCACATTTATCCTCAAATCCAGCTTCTAAAATAGCACCATTATTTATCCTTAAACCTTTTTGTTTACCAAATTCCATATATATCTCGTTGTAATCAAAGCCTATACAAGTATGTCCTTTTGTAAAGAATTCGTACATAATACCACCTGCACCACATCCTATATCAAAAATACATAACTTTTTTTCTAAATCTATATATTTTTCTAAAAATAAATAAAATTCTTCGCCATGTTTTCTTTGGTCATTAAAAAATTTTTCCAATGTTATGTCTGGAGTCAAATAAATAGAGCGATAATCATTAATATAAAACTCTGTTAAAGATTTTTTGTCAAAAACTTCTCCACATCTTACAAGTCCACAGCTTCCACAAATAACAGTACTAATATTAAATCCATATCTGTCTTTTTCCGCAATAAGGATATCTTCTTTTTCGAAACAATTTTTACACAAACAATCATTTTTTTCTAATCTATAATAACTCGATTCAATCTTGCTTTTAACTTCATTAATTTTCACTTGTTGTGAATCATTTAAAGAAATCGAGGCTATCCCATTATTTTTATAATAAGGCTTTAATACATTATAAATACTTTCTGAAATACTAAACATCTTTAAACCTTATTTATTTTTTCTCTATATATTTTTACCGTATATTTATACTCATTTTCATCATCTGACAAATAAAAGTGTGCAGGATAATTTTCATTATCACAAACTCTTAACAAATTGAACTGCTCATGGATACTCTTATTAATATCCAATTCTTGATTTTTAGATGTTCTTTTATTATAATATGTTTCTTCACCTATTTGCTTTTTCGTTTTAAGTGGATACTCAGTTAAATATTTATTAATCATCTCAAACTCTTTTAACGCTAATAACTTTCTAACATCATCTATTAACTCGGTACCTTGAAGTAGAATATTATCTTTAAAATACCATTCACCTGAATCTAATTCTAATTTGGCCTCAAATAGTGTTAAAGACAGCTTATTAACACCACTTTCAACTTCCCAACTCCAAGGAGACCATCCTTTACCTTTTGGTAAATCACTTGCATGTATAACTATATTGTGTTTGTGTTTATTTAAATCATTTTCTTTTAATATTTTATCACAACTTAAGATAAAAAGAATGTCACCATTTTTGATATCCATACTTTTTCTGAATATACGAACCTTGTATGCATATAAAGACAAAATTTCCTCTAGAATTGGAATATAATTCCAGATCCAAGAATTATCATTATCTATTATTACATCTAAATATTTAAATTTTCCCAATTTCATCCACTATCACTTTTGTGTTAAATATACTAATATTTCTTGGTTTTATAGGATCTAAGATAGAATCAATTAATTCATCATTTTTAAACTCTCTATAACCTAAGTACCTCGCCCAACCCATATCACTAAAATACTGGCACCTTGCAACCTGATGTTTATACGTTGCTATTAATATTGGAGAAACTTTTGTTGCAACCAACTCACTAGAAGTTAACCCGCCCGCACCAATTCCAATATCACAATCTAAATATTCACCAATCATATTTGAAATATTTTGTTTTATACTATATGTCAAATCACTTTTTTGCAATTTAATTTCCAATTTATTCTTATATTCGTAGCCTGAACCAATAATGACTGTTACTTCATATTTTAAATTTGAATCCATTATACAATCAATAATTTTTTCTGTAAAGTTTAATTCATCAGCTCCACCCATTGCAATTAGTATTTTTTTATTTGACAATGTATTATTTCTAATTTCAACTTTTTTACTATAAAACTCTTTTGGTAAAATTACATATTCTGGGCCTAGTAAAAATTTAGTTTGAGGATATTTTTCAGTATCGAAAAATTTTTGAGCTTCTACATCCCAATCAATTACCAAATCTAAATCATCTAAAATATGTTCATCAAAATTAACACAAATCTTTTTAACTCTTTGAGTTAACCCTATATAACTAGATAACTTAACTTCTGTTATTTCTAAAAACAAAAAGTCAATTTTATTGTCATTTATAAAATCATTAATATACAGTACTTCATCTTCTCTAGAAATATTATTATCTATGACAAAACAATTAGGTACATTATACTTCTTAATCAAATTTAATCCAGCATTAAAGTTTTTAATAATGAAATACTTTTCATCCTCTTCATCAAAGTACTTTGATATATTAATCAAAGACATTAAATCACCAATACCAATATGTGGTGCAGCATCTGCTCTAAAAAGTATTTTTTTCAATTATAAAATCTTGTCCCAATTTATAGGGTCTTCAAAATCAATATAATCTTTTGCTGTCACAGCATACGTTTCAAACAATTTTAAATATCTTGGTTCTAAGCCTTTACTTTTTTTACCTGCTCTTAATATAGATATATCAGTAGGTTTTATGATATCACCTTTTTTAATAGTTTTATTTGAAAAAAGTGTCATGTAACAAAAATCTCTCAAATATTTTTCATGTTCATGACATATTTTTTCTGTCTTTCCATAAATTACATCATTCACAAAAAAATTATTTGAGGCATACTTATTTTCAGCTTCTTTGATCTCATCGACCATTTGCTTAAGTTCATCCGGCTCCAATGCAAAAAAATGATCTGGTCCTTTCATTTGCTTATCTAATGTAATATGTTTTTCCACAACGACTCCGCCTAAGTAAATCGACTGAATGGGAGCACTTGATGGTTCTATTGTATGATCGGAATAACCAATTTTAACATTTGGAAATACATTTTTAAATGTATCAAGTATTCCCATATTAACATCTTCTAATTTTGTTGGATATTGTATTGAACAATGTAAAAGAGAAAGATCGTTATGGTACTTATTAATACAATTAACCGCATCCTCTGTTTCAGAAATTGATGCACCACCTGTACTCATAATTATTGGTAACTTTAGCTTTGCAGCAGCTTCAATTAAAGGTAAATTGGTTATTGTATATGAAGACAACTTAATAACCTTCATTCCTTTTTTCACCATTTCATTTAAACCTTCAATATCAAATACAGAAGCCATAAAATCGATCTCTTTATCTTTACAATATTTTATTAATTCATCAATCCACTCTCTGGGTAATTCAAAACTTTCAACAGCTTTGTAAATATCATAACTGTATTCTTCTTTGTCATCTTTCCAATCTAATTCACCCGCACTTCTAGGATACAATTTTTTTGCACTAAAGATTTGAAATTTTGCGGCATGGCAACCTGAATCCACTGCAACATCAATCATTTTATAACAATTATCTAAACTACCATTAAAATTAATTCCTATTTCTGCTATTACATATGTCTTCATTATCAATCCTTCTTATCAAAAAATATTCTAAACCATAATTCGAGGTTAATAACTTGCCAAATAAACATTTGATGATTATGCTCCGAATTTAAATGTTCTTCATATATTTTTTCAACAAATTCAATATTAAATATTCCTCTATTCTTAAATGATTCTGACCTTATTAATGACAATATTTGATCTTTATTAATAGTTTGAAACCATATTTCTGTTGGAGATTTAAAGCCTACTTTATCTTTTCTAGTTCTTACCTCTTCATGTAAGATACCTTTCATTGATTCACGGAGAAGCCATTTTCCAACTCCATCTCTTATTTTGTACTTATCAGGTAAGGAATAACAAAATTCTGCTAGCCTATAATCCAAAAATGGTGATCTTGCTTCTATAGATTGTGACATGGTATTTCTATCTTCAGCTCTTAATGATGCAGGAACAGTTTCGAAAAAAAGTTCTTTATTTAATCTATTTGTCAACCGATTATTTTCAAATACATCTGGTAAAAGTATTTCTTTTTTATTTTCCTTAATAAAATCCAAATTAAATGCTTCAGAATAATCTATAAATCGATCTACTTCACTTCTTTTAGAATCTTCAAAATCTTTTATATCATTCTCACGTCTTACTAATTCTTCTCTATTCTTTTTATGATTTTTTTGCCATTTATTAACTTCGTATTCCAATCCATTATTATCACCATTCTCTTTTAAATTTTTAAAAAAATAATGATAATGTTCCCAATAACCAGCTAATAATTCATCTCCACCATGTCCATTTAACACAACAGATATATTTTCATCTTTTATTCTTTTTGAAATAATATATCCCATATGCCATGTTGCTGTACATATAGGTTCATCATGATACTTTAACATTTCAGTCACAGTTTCAAACATATCTGATGGTTCAGGTTTAATATAGTTTGGAATTGATTTTGTATCTTCTACTACATATTTTATAAACTCACTTTCATCATATGTACCTTTTTCTTCACCTGTAATTGCAGAAAAAGTCACTAAAGGCTTTTTTAAAATTTTAGATGCTACTGAAGCAATTGAAGTAGAGTCAAGTCCACCACTAAGCATACAACTAACTTCAACATCACTTCTTAATCTAATTTTGACTGAATCAATAAACAAATCTCTAAAACATTTTATGATTTTTTCTTCATCTGTTTCGTTATATTGCAAATTGTCTTTTAGATTCCAGTACTTAGTGACTTTAATATTAAAATCACTATCTATCTCCATATATGAACTTTTTGGCACTTGCAAAATATCTTTAAAAAAAGTATCATCATCAATATCAATATATCTATAATGAGTAGATATATATCTAAAGATTTTTTCATGATTAGGTGCTTTTACAATTTCAGGGAATTTTAACAATGACTTAATTTCAGAAGAAAATACAAAATTATTTTTATTCTTATAATAAAATAATGGTTTAACTCCAAATCTATCACGAGATAAAATAGTCTTTTTAAGTTTTCTATCATATATAGCAATAGCCCACATGCCATTAAATTTTGTGAAACAATCAGTTCCCCATTCAATATATGCTTTTAAAACCACTTCAGTATCACCAGTTGAAATAAACTCATGACCTAACTTTATTAATTCATCTTTTATCTCAATATAATTATAAATCTCTCCGTTAAAAATTAAAGAATAGTTATTATCTTTGGATACTAAAGGTTGATGCCCTTTACTACTTAAATCCAATATTGAAAGTCGTCTATGTCCAAATAAATACGTTGTATTTGAACACTCATCTTTAAATTTCCATTTACCATCATCATCTGGGCCTCTATGCTCAATTGATTTTAACATATTATCAAAAATTAATTCATCAACTAATAAGTTATTATTATTAATGATTCCTGCAATACCACACACTATATATTCCTAATATTTTTATTTTTGTATTTATTTTTAAAAATTTGCTGCATACCATTTCTCATAATTAATAAATTGCCAAAAAAACATCATATGATTATTTTTAGATTCTAAGTGCTCCTCTAAAATATCTTGTATATAGTTAAGATCATATAACTCTTTTTGTCTTTTTGTAGGATTATTTAAAATACTAAATAACTCATCTTTTACAATTGTTTTAAGCCATTCGTTAAAAGGTGCATTCCAACCTTTTTTTGTACAATTACGAGTAACACTTTTGGGCAAATATTCACCAATAGAATCTCGAAGTAAAGCTTTATTGCGACCGTCTTTATATTTATAATTTAATGGTATAGAAAAACCGTACTGCATAACATCTTTATCTAGATATGGATACATTCCATCTAATCCAAATGCATTTAAATTGAATTCTTCTGCTTTTAGAACTATAGGAATACCTTCGTAGAATAAGTCTTGATGCAGTTTATTACGTAAATAACTTCTGTAGGGGTAATCAAGTTTTGGAGGAACTATATTTACCTGATATTCTATATTAACAGAATCTTTATATATATTAAACCTATCTATATCCAAGTAATTCATACCAGGGCTATTAAAATCTATATATTTATCAAAGTAATCATTTAAAACTTTATGATTTTTTGGATACAAAGGATGTTCATGATATTTTTTCCACCCCTCTACTTCCTTATTTAAAAGTTCTTCTTCTCCTCTTTTTCTTAAGTCAGCAAAGAAGAACATGTATTCTTCTATCTCACCAGAGTTAGCTTCATCTCCACCAAGTCCACCAAATATATAATCATAACCCTTTTCTACACTACTTCTTACTAAATATGTATGCATCATTTGAGTAACAGTTGCAAATGGTTGATCAGTGTTTTGTGTTATATAGTTTATATCTTCTAATATAGTTTTATCAGTTATTAATATTTTTTCCCATTTACTAGATATCTTTTCAGCTAAGTCAATAATTTCATCAGCTTCGTTATATTCAGTTTCTCCCTCATAAACAGTTGTAAGAAATTCCACATTTTCATTTAAGATTGATTTTGATAAAGCTGCAACGGAAGATGAATCCATTCCACTACTTACCATAAACGCAGGTTTTTTAGATTTTTTTAGTCTTTTTGCAACACTACTTTTTAATGTATCTACATATTCTTCGCCAACCTCTTCAAAACTTTTATTTGAAAGGTCTAATAATTCCAATCTCCAGTATTCTTCTTGCTTGATCGAATATTGATTATCACATGTTATAAAGTTTGCTTGTTTAACCAAAGAAATATTTTCAAAAAATGATTCCTCTGTAGGCATATCAATATATCTATAATGGCTAGCTACATATACTAAGCCTTTTTTTATATTTGGTTTTTTTTCAATTAACCCATATTCTAATATTTCTTTACTACTATTTGAAACAATGATAAAATCGTTACCACTGGCATAATATGTACTTTTAATACCAAATCTATCTCTAGAAGCATAAAGTTTATCATTTTTCAACTCATAGATTACAACAGAACAATCGGCATCTAATCTATTCAAAAAATCTTTTGAGTTTAAGCTATTTAATGATTCAATGATAAATTCATCACTATCATAATAAGGTCCGTAAAATAATGCTATTTTGGATTCAGATTTGATTATCTTAACATTGTCTTTTGAATATTGAATAACCTTATTATTAACTTCTATTGTTTCAAAAGAATCAGATATTATTTTAGTACCTACGTAAAAAATATATTTTTTCACAAGTTATCCTCACACATTTCATCAGCCCAAAGAACAACTGTAGAATTGTATTTCTTTAAATATTCTTTATACTCTTCCATTTTATCCTCTCTAACTAATTGAATAAAAACTTTATTCGTTCCACCATATGGGCTTAGTACAATAGCTGTTCTTACTTTTTGTTGTTTTAAAGTGTCATTTACTGAGTTTGTAATATAGAAACCCCACTCCTTTTTTGTAATATCATTTACAATTTCTCCATCAGATATACTAATTTGTTCATCAGTATCTAATATAACTTTTCCAAAATCTCGCAAATTAATATCTCCAATAGGATTGAATCCTCGAGGAGCATCTACTAGTTCATTTCTCATAATATTCCTTAACTTTAAATGCTTTTCTTAATAATTTATCTTTTTTTTCCAAAAAAAGTATAATGAAAACCAGAACCTTCATCTGATCTCAATTTATGGTCATAAAATCCCACATGTAATGGTTCAAATATTTTAAATAGTTCTATCATTTCTTCTTCATTATGCATAAATTGTATAAAATAATCTTTTACTTGAACTCTAGGTAAATCAAAATCAACTTTATATAATCCACTATCTTGAAGTTCAGCATGTTCATACATATAATGTTTTGACCCCATCATTGTAAAATATACAAATCCATTATCTGTCAACATATTATTTATTGATTCTAATCTAGTTTGTAAATCTGATTTATCATAGTAATATAATGATTGAACAGCCGTTACTAAAGTAAAATCACCTCCAAAAAACATATCATCTTTTTTAGGTTTAGATTCAATAATAGAAAAATTATTTTTAGTCTCTGGGATTCCTTTTTTTGCTATGTCAATATCAACTTCTGAAATATCAACACCATAAGCATCAAATCCATTTTCATTAAAAAATTTAACTGTAGCACCTCTACTACAGCCAAAATCTAACGATCTCTCTTTATTTGAACCATCAATTCCAAACTCATATTTTAGTATTCTTCCATACATTCTAAAAATATGACTCTCTACATTTCCAACAAAATTGTCAGTATTATACCCTTTTCCCCAAAACTCTTTGTTTGAATTTAAATAATCACTCATGATTTAACCTTTTTATTATTTTTATTATTTTTATTATTTTTATTATTTTTATTATTTTTAATTATTCTGAAACCACTCGTCTAACCAACAAATTAATTTATTATCTTGATTTGTTTTTAAATACGTAAGAAAAAATTCTATCTTATCTTTTTCTACAGTCATTACATATAACTGGTTTGATTCATTCACAACTAGTGCTGATTTAAAACCTTCTTTTTTTAATCTGCTATTAATTGAAGGTGTTGAGTAGAAACCCCACTCCTTTGCTACAAAGTCATATTCTTTATTACTTGGTGTTACAAAAGAGACCATTTCTCCTTCTTCCAAATAAATTTTCCCAAAATCTTTAACTTCATGTGTTTTTACTGAAAAACATCGGGGTGTTTCTTTAAAGTTATGCTTCACTTACAAAATTCCTCCAGAACCCAAATTCTTCTTTAAATTGAGGCAAAAACCATTCTTCATTTTTGTCTTTTTCCCAGATACCTAGGTTTCTATGTTTTTCTGCAATTTTAAAAAAATCTTCTAAACTAATATTGAGATATTTGCTAAAAGATGTTATCTCTTTTACAGGGATTGGTTCGTTATTATCTTTTAAGTATTGAATTGCTTCTTCTCTTGTCATTCTATTTTCACGAATTTCAATAGCCAAATTATCCCATAGCTTTGTAACACCAAACTTATACCATTTCATAAAATGATGTACAACTCTAAAGTCACAATCTACTCCTACAAATGGGTGTAATCCTAATACAGGGTTTTCAGCCCATTCGAAACCAACAGATTGTGACTTCTTAGCAATATCCTCAGGTTCCCATTCCATAAACATACCGAGAAATAAATTCTGGATACCTGCACTATTTAATTCTGATTCATCAGGCAGCCTATAACTCTCTAAATCTCTCAATGATAAAGAATCATCAGCCCAGTCTTCAGCAAAGGTACCATTTGTTACTCCATATTTTTTAATCCAATCGTAATCCATGTTGAATTTATTTCTGTCAGTCTTACTTCCACCATATTCCAAAGCCGAATTTTCGGCCCAAACAATTAATCCTATTTTGTAACGCAAAGCAGTTTTAATAATTGTTGACCACATAATCATATGTTCTATTAAAGAAGGATTACCCATATCTTCAAAAGTCTTTAACATAAACTTAGAGTCGGTATTAGGATTAACAGTAAAGTCAATATGATCCACACCTAGATTAATTAAATTGTCTAAGTTTCTTCTACCAAGGGGTGTTCTATTTTGACATCTTATTGTAATAGCAAGAGGTTTCATACCTTTTTGAAGCATACTATACACTTGCCAAGTACTATCTTTTCCTCCACTTACAGGAATTAAACAATCGTAATCGCCTTTACCTCTAAATTTATCTAAAATCTTATTAAATTCAATGCCTCTTTCTTTCCAGTTGATCTCTTCTTTTTTTTCTTTAAAGCCAATACATCCAGCACAAATACCATCTTTGTCAAGAACAATTCCTGGTCGACTTGTTGGTAGCACACATTTTTTACAATATTTCATTTTTTTTCCTTGCAATAGCATATACAGTATATTTTCCACTTGGTTCTTGTAATCTTTCTAACTTCATTAATTCTAGTCCTACTTCAGTGAAAATATAATTTAGTGACTTTGAGTTGTATACCATATAATGTCCAGAGGAAAATGCCTCATTACTTTCCCCATTAAGTTCATAACTTAAACTATCCGGTAATTCTACATATACCAGTCCATTATCTAGTAGCGCATTTACAACTTCTGTCATAACTGCAATTGGACTTGATATATGCTCTAAAACTCTATTTAATGTTATTAAATCAAATTTGTTTTTTATCTGTAAGTTTTGCATAAAATCTTGATATACAGTAACTGACGGAAGGACTTTTAAAATGTGATTTGATGCAATCTTATTGAGTTCCAAAGCATGCCCAATATAATTAGCATCTAAAAAGTTTGCTAAAAATACACCCAGACCTGCTCCAATATCTAAGATATTATACTCTTCTTTTTTAATATCAAAAGTATTCACATAATTTTTATGATACTCTTTGCATCTGAGAACTCGTTTTACATTATCAGAATTCCTTTTCTCCAAGTTCATTATTTTGTCAAATCTAATTTTTATCAAATCTTTATCAAATGAAGCATCATACAAATTTTCATCCTGATAAACATCTTCAATTTTTTCATACTGTTCACTAAAATATACTCCACAATCTTTACATGAGTACCATTTTAAATCAAAATCTTTGACATTTAATTTTTTTAAGTAAATATCATCTCCACTAAACACAAATTTAAATTTTATATTAGTGGAACTACATAACAAACAATTCATCGTTACCCCATTTTACTTTATTTTATAAACTTTTTTCCAGTCATCTGAAATCATATTCTTATAGGCACTTCTATTATATTTTCCCTTTTTATCCCATTCAAACCACTTGTTTATAGGTGCAGAGAAGCCTCTTTTATCAATTCTGTTACTAATTTCATTTGGAATAAATTTTTTGGATACTTCTTTTAATACCCATTTAGTGATTCCATTTTTAATTTTATATTTTGAAGATACTGAAAAAGCATATTGAACTAACCTATGGTCTAAAAATGGAGATCTGTTCTCAACACTATGTGCCATACTCAACCTATCACCCATTTGTAAAAGTACTTGCATTGTACTATAAAAATCATTTAAGCCCATAAAGTGAACTATGTCTTCACTCATTTTATTATAATAGTTTTCTATTGATTCATCTAAATATCTGTTTACTTTTTCATTATATGGATTTTCACATCTATTTACCAATTTAGAATATCTACTGTTAGCAGATCCGTGATATTTTCCAATTAGATATGAATATTGTTTCATTGCTTCTAAATTGTGAATTTGTTCATCATGGTGAAGTAAATGATATCTATGGTAGCCAGCAAACAATTCGTCAGCGCCATCACCATTCATAACAATCTTAACACCATCTTTTTTCGCCCTCTCCAGTAACATCCACAATGTAAAACTAGTCCAAGTACAAGGTGTATCAAGGTGATAGGCTATATCTTTTCGTGTTTTTATAAATTCGTCTTTAGTGGGAGATACTACGATGAGTTCTTTTTTAATTTGTTTTGCCACAAGCTTTGCAAAATCCAATTCATCAAAATCACTGTAATCATAATGGGCGGTATATAAAAAGTCAGGTTTTGCAATACAAGCAATTAAAGAGCTATCCACTCCACCACTAATAAAAGCTGCATGCTGATGTGCTGAATTTTTAGTTCTTAATAAAATAGAGTCTTCAACTAATTCACTTAGATTAGATATGATTTTATTTTCATTATCTGGGATCTCATTAATATTATCCCAAATTTTCCAATAACTATGTACTTTAAATTGTCCATCTTTTACTTTAATAAATTCACCTGGTTCCAATTGATAGATGTCTTTGAAAAGAGTTTCCTTTCCAACGGTAAACTCATAAGCTTCATATGAAACAGCTTCATTATTAAATCTTGGTTCTACTAACTCTAACAAGCATTTCATCTCACTAGCAAAAGCAAAAAAATCTTTTCCTTCGGCATAATATAATGGTTTTTCACCAGATTTATCTCTAACAATTATTGTTTCTCGTTTAATTTTATCATAAATAGAAAAAGCATACATTCCATTATGTTCACCAAAAGAGTCAATCCCCTTCGCTATATAACTTACTAATGCAGTTTCAGTATCAGAGTTAGTATTAAATTTATATTTTGATTTAAGTGCGTGTCTTATTGAGTCATGATTATATATTTCACCATTATATACAATGGCAAATTTACCACTGTCATCTAATACTGGTATATCATGATCGTGAGGATCAATTATACTTAAACGAACCATTCCTATTGTTGTATCGTCATAAGTTTCGTAACCTTTTTGATCAGGACCTCGGTACTTTATTTTATCCAACATTTTGGAAACTATTTCTTTTGCATTATAATTTTTGTTTGAAGATATAAAACCAGCTATTCCACACATATTTTAGTTTATTACCTTTTCCAATTGTCCATCACATAATTGATGATATAAAGTATTGCCACTGTAAGTAAAATTTTTAAAAAATCCTGTATTATCAATAATATATTTTACTTCAGATAAACCAAAATTATCTATATCCCTTTGAGTGAAAAATTTGTATTCTTTACATAAACTCATTATAATTACAGTCTCGGATACTATTGCATCTCTATTAATATCTACATATTCACAATACGGTAATATATCTAATAACTCTTTTTTATCTAAGTTTTCATCATGCACATACACTTTTATATTTTCTTTATTAAGATACTCAGCTAATATAACAGATGGAGAAAATCTAAAGTCTTTCATACTATTATAAGAAGAGAGTCCAAGAATCGTCACAGAATCAATATTTTTACTCTTTAATAAATTTACATAATAAAATAAAAATGAAATATTAGTCGTATTAGACTCTTTTAATATTGATAGAAAATCACCTGAAGATCCTCTCAATATATTTTCACAGGATTGTTCGGATTTGTAGTCTACTGCACTAACACCCAAGCTTAAACTTTTAACTTCAATGTCATTTAAAACTTGTTTAGACATTTCATTAATATTGATATGAGGATACGATAAAGAGAGTTGATTAAAATAAGCAACTAGAGTATAACTTAACGCATTTTTTGTATTTTCGTAAACTTCAGCTTCTTCAATATTCGCTAACTTTATTGATTTTAGATTTAGTAATTTAAGCAATACTTCTGTTTTTGAGATTGCTTTTTCATTGTTCCCAGAAATAACCCTGTGATTACTTTTATTAAAAAAATCCTCTATTGTCCAATCACTTCTGAATGCAGTTGCTACCGATATATGAATATTATTTTTTTCTAAAATATTACAAAAATCTTTTTCAATACTTTTTGGAACTCCGGCAGATTGGAATATCACAAGACAATCCTTTAGTTTCTCCTTATTAATTATAAATAATTCAGAAAGCAATTTATAATTGAGTTTTATATTGCTAGGGAACGAAATAATATGAATTTTGTTGTTAAATAATTTATCAGCACTATCTACCATTTCAACTTTTTCAAAATTTATTTCTGGAATTTTTCCATTTTTAGACCAGCTATTAACTTGTTCTTGACATGGATGAAATTCATCAGTTTTACTTGATAAAGTCTCCGTAATATCATAAACTACTGAATTAAAACCATTTCTTTCTAGTCTAAGAATCGTCGTATACCCTAAATAGCCAATTCCCCACACAGAAACCTTTTTATCTTCTAAGATTATTTCATTTATCGTTCTCATTATTTAACCTAAAATTTTATTTACTGTTTCTACTACACATTTCACTTCATTATCATCCATTGCAGAACACATTGGAAGAGACAAAATGTTTTCGAATACTTTGTTTGCAACTTTGAAATCATTAGTTGATCTATTTTTGTAAAACGTATGCAAATGCAAAGGAATAAAATGTACACTTGCACCTATATTATTATCTTTAAGCTCATCAATAAAATCATCTCTATTAATACTTTCAGGTAAACGTATAGGAAATAGATGATAAGTATGATAATGTTCATCTGAATCTTTATTAAATTTAATCTTCTTGGATAAATTGTCTCTATAAAATTGAGCAATTTCTCTTCGTCTTTTATTCATTTTATCCAGTTTTTTCAACTGTATAATACCTAAAGCTGCATGAAGACTATCCAGATTTGACTTATAACCAAGTTCTTCTATGTCATAGAACCATCTGCCTGATTTTTCATATCTTTTAAATGCTTCTTTATTGATTCCAAAATAACTTAATTTTCTAATTTTCTCAATTAAAGATTCATCTTTTGAAACAGCCGCTCCACCTTCACCCATAGCTAGATTTTTTGTTGCATAAAAACTAAAACATGTAATATCTGCAAAGTTTCCTATTTTTGTATCTTTATACTTGGTACCAATAGCATGTGCAGCATCTTCAATAATTTTCAGATCATATTTTTTTGCTAACTGGGACAAAGGTTCCATATCACAAGGATAACCAGCAATATGAACAGGAATGATTGCTTTAGTTTTATTTGTAATAAGTTTTTCAGCTTCATTTACATCAATATTTAATGTGTCTTCTTCTATATCACATAAAATTACTTTAGCTCCAATCCAATCCACGACTTGTGCAGTTGCAGCAAATGTCCAAGTGGGAACGATAACTTCATCTCCCTCTTTGATTCCAAGAGCAATTAATGCTAAAAAAAGTGCAGAAGTACATGAGTTTAACCCAATGGAGTAAACTTGATCACCAGTTGTAAGATACTCCGATAGTGCCGTTTCAAACTCAGTAACTTTTGGACCAGTAGTTAACCATCCTGACTTTAATGTCTCAACTACAAGATTAATTTCTTCATCACTTATGTCAGGTCTAGCTAGAGGTATAAATTTATTCATCTTCAATAACTTCTCCAGTTCCTTGGTCACCAATTTCAGGATACCAACTGTCACATTTGCTACATACGGGATCTGTTAATTTTTGAGTTAAATGCTGTTCTCTTAAGTCCACATATTTAGGACTCATCCAAATTTCTTTAAGTGTATTTTTTCTCATATCACCCATTCCATCACTATCCCAGTCATGATTACATCTAGCAATAACTCCATTATCATATACAAGCATTTCATATATAGGCATAACACAAGGTTTTCTTATATTTCTAGGATTTTCTAATGAACCAAAATTTCCATCAGTAGAATGTTCTTCATAAATTCTAACTCTATCAACTCTATCTTTCCAGATTTCAGTAAATTCGATACACATTGCATCTGTTGTTTCAGCAGTTTTTACCATAGAGGCTTGAGTTTTAACTCGACCTTTATTGTATTCTAAAAAATTTAAAATTTTTGCTTCAACTTTGTCGTACTTTGCAGGTAGTCTTGTCTTATTGAAGTTATCTGGTGTATCTAAACTAAAAGACAAGAAATCTAGACCATTTACTATTGCTTCAAACTTACTAGGATTTAGCATAGTTGCATTAGTAGCCATTTGCACTTCTTTAAATTTTCCAGCAATGTAGTTTAACATTTCATTAAACTTTGGATGCATCATACTTTCACCTCTACGGTGTAAAACAAAAATCATGTCGGGATGTGGTTCTGCTTCATCAATAATTCTCTTATATAAATCAAACTCCATATACCCAGTTAGTTCATTCACGTAATGCCTAGGACAGTAGGTACATTTCAAGTTGCAGTCACTTACAAGTTCAACTTCAAGTCTTTTTGGAAAATCAGGTGTTTTATAATTCATTATCTTCTTTCATACTATTCAAAATATTTATTATATCAGTTGAAGTAAAGTCATAGGAATCAAGATTTTTCACTATTTTCTCAACAACAACTATATCTTCTGGAAAGTCAACAGTTAATGAAAACTTTTCAAGTTCTGTAGGTCTAAGTTTTAAATTTAATTGTTTTACATTAAAACATGAAATATTATCACGGATATATTTTGTTACATGTTCTTTATCTTCACTACTTAGAACGCAATTGTACACTTTTTTTAATAAATCTAAAGTAAATACTTCTGACATAAAACCATTTAAGGAATTTACAGTTGACATATAATCTAAATGTCTCTCTTGTTCAAATTCTGTAAACATGTTATCAATTGCATCTACATCAACAAATGGAGAATCCCCACATACTCTACATATTATACTTGAATTATAATTTTCTGCGGCATTTAGGTATCTCTTAAAAACATTATTTAGATCACCTCTAAACACCAATAGATTATTTTTTTTGCAAAATTCATATAACTCGTCATCACTTTTTTCACTTGATGTTATTACAACAACACCATCAGCTAATTTTGATTGTTTACATCTATTATATACATATTTAACGAGTGGCGTATTCAATACATTATGAAGCATTTTCTTTGGAAATCTTGAAGACGAAAGTCTTGATTGAATTAAAATATATTTTTTATTCACTTAGATACCATTCAAACATTATTTTTATACCTTCTTCTAACTCAAACTTATGTTTCCAGCCTAAGCTATGGAGTTTAGAGGGATTTGTAAGTTTTACCATTGCGCCATCTGGTTTCGTTTCGTTAAAAAATAAGTCACCATTAAAACCAACAGTTTTTTTAATAAGTTGCGCTAAATCTTTAATAGAAATATCTACACCTGTTCCTATGTTAATATGAGTATTTAGTATTTCTTTTTCATTTTCTTCGTATGTATTTTTAAACTCTCTATTCTCTAGTATAAATACACAAGCATCTGCCATATCTTCTGAGTAAAGAAATTCACGTCTTGGTTTTCCTGAACCCCAAATTTCTACTTGGTTTTCATCCACACCAAAACTAGATAGATATGTCTTTGCTTCTTCTATTGTTTTAACATTTAAATCTTTTATTACTTCATCATATTTTTTCTCATAAAGAAGTTTTGCTAAGTGTATTTTTCGTATAAGTGCGGGAAGTACATGAGACTTTTCTAAATCGAAGTTATCATTTGGACCATATAGATTTGTTGGCATTACAGATATGAAGTTAGTATTGTATTGAAGGTTATAACTTTCACACATTTTTATACCAGCAATTTTTGCAATTGCGTACGGTTCATTTGTATATTCTAACTCTGAAGTTAATAAACTTTCTTCACTCATAGGTTGAAGAGCATTTTTAGGGTATATACAAGTTGAACCTAAAAACAGAAGTTTATCAACTTTATGCACATAAGATTGATGTATTACATTATTTTGTATTTGCAGATTTTCATAGATGAAGTCTGCTCTATAAGTATTGTTTGCAACAATACCACCAACTTTTGCAGCTGCAAGTATTACATACTCTGGTTTTTCTTTTTTAAAAAACTTCTCTACTTCTATTTGGTTTAATAAATCTAACTCTTTATGAGTTCTATAAACCAAATTTATATAACCTTTAGATTGTAAGTTTTTTACAATAGCGGAACCAACTAAACCTCTATGTCCTGCAATATATATTTTGGAATTTTTATTCAATGTATTTTACTCAAAATAATTCATAGTAACATAACCACCATCCTCAAGATACTGGTCTTTTGTCATAAGTTTAAGATCTGATTGCATCATATCATTTACTAAATCTTTAAGGTTATATTCTCTATTCCATCCAAGTTTTTTCTCTGCTTTTGAAGGATCTCCTAGAAGTAAGTCAACTTCAGTTGGTCTAAAGTATTTTGGATCAACTGCAACTACTTGTGTTCCTGTTTCCACTTGGTAATCTGGGTTTGAACAAGATACTACATATCCTTTTTCATCAACTCCCTCACCTTTAAATTCTACTTCAATTCCAGCGTGATTAAATGACAATTTTACAAAGTCTCTTACACTTGTAGTTTGTCCAGTTGCAATTACCCAGTCTTCCGGTTCAACTGCTTGTAAGATCATCCACATCATACGTACATAATCTTTAGCATGCCCCCAGTCTCTTTTTGAGTCTAGATTTCCTAAGTAAAGTTTATCTTGTAATCCTAAAGCAATTTTAGAAGCTGCTCTTGTAATTTTTCTAGTAACAAACGTCTCTCCACGTACTGGAGATTCATGATTAAATAAAATACCATTGCAAGCAAATAGTCCATATGCTTCTCTATAGTTTACAGTAATCCAGTATGCATACATTTTAGCAACTGCATATGGGCTTCTTGGATAAAAGGGTGTTGTTTCACTTTGAGGAGTTTCTTGTACTTTTCCATAGAGTTCAGAAGTGCTTGCTTGATAAATTTTTGTTTTAGAAGTTAATCCTAAAAGTTTTACAGCTTCAAGAATTCTAAGTGTTCCAGTTCCATCTGCATTTGCAACATATTCAGGAGTTTCAAATGACACTGCCACATGAGACATAGCTGCAAGATTATATATTTCATCTGGTTGTGTTTCTTGTATAATTCGTGTTAGATTCATGGAATCAGTCATATCACCATAATGCAAAAACAGGTTTACATTTTCTTCATGTTGGTCTTGATATAAATGGTCAATTCTATCTGTATTAAAAGAACTTGCTCTTCTTTTTATACCATGAACTATATAACCTTTTTTTAGTAGAAATTCAGCAAGATAACTTCCATCTTGTCCAGTAATTCCTGTTATTAATGCAACTTTTTTATCATTCATTTTATATATTCTCCAAATTAATTATTATATGTTTATCTTTTAAAATCATCATCTATTCTTACAATATCATCTTCACCAGTATACTCACCAACTTGTGCTTCAATTAGTACTACGGGTATCTTTCCTTGATTCTCAAGTCTATGCACTTGACCCATTTTTATGTAAGTAGATTCATTTGGTCTCACCAAAAAAGTTTTATCTTCAACTGTTACTGTCGCAGTTCCAGATACCACTACCCAGTGTTCACTTCTATGAAAGTGCTTTTGTAGGGATAATCTTTTCCCTGGTTTTACCACTATTGACTTAATTTTATAACCAGGCGTGTCTTCTAACACTGTGTATGTTCCCCATGGTCTATGTGCTGTTAAGTGAACATTATGCAGATCACTTATTGATTTTATTTCTTTAACAACTTCTTTTACTTTTTGAGAGCTTCCTTTTTTTGAGACCAAGAGTGCATCTCCTGTATCCACAATAATTAAATCTTCCACATCAATAGTTGCTATATATTTATTATTTCCATAAATTAGGTTATTTTTTGAATTAACCGAAATGTGTTTTTGACTTTGCGTATTATTGTTTTCATCTTTAGGCAACTCAGAAAATAAGGCATCAAAGCTACCTACATCACTCCAAGAAATATCGGAAGCAATAACTTTAACAATATCTGATTTTTCCATTACAGCATAGTCTATACTATCTTCAACTATATTATTCATATCATCATATTTAATTCTAATAATATCTTCTTTATTGGCATTGTCATATGCAATTTTTGAAGTTTCATAAATTTTGGGAGAATGTATTTTTAGTTCATCTAAAAATACTCCTGCTTTAAAGCAAAACATACCTGAATTCCAATAATAGTTTCCAGCTTCCACATAAGAAGTGGCTGTTTTAAAATCTGGTTTTTCATGAAAAGCTTTTACCTCTAAATTATCTGCTTCTATATATCCAAATCCCGTTTCTGCAAAATTGGGAGTAATTCCGAAGGTGACAAGTTTATTATTATTTGCCAAGTCTTTTGCTTTTTTTAATACTTTTTTATATTCTTCTTCATTTTTAATCAAATGATCACTGGGAGTTACTAATACTAATTCTTCATAGTCTAATGCCATACAGGCTAATGCAATAGCAGGTGCTGTATTTCTTCCTATTGGTTCAAGTAAATACATATTATTTGTTTTACTTAACTCTTCAAGCTGGTCTAGTGCTAAAAAATACTGTTCTGAGTTTGAAACTATAAATTGAGAATCACAAACTTTACTATTTCTTTCAACCGTTAATTGAAATAATGATTTATCCTTAAACATTTTCACAAATTGTTTTGGCATAAGTGTTCTACTTATTGGCCAAAGTCTTGTTCCCTTTCCCCCGCATAGAATTATATTAGTCAATTGAAAGCACCCCGTTATTTAATTTATATATCTTATCACACCTATCTAAAGTACTTAATCTATGTGCAATAACTATTAGTGTTTTATCTCTACTTATATCATATATTTCATTCATGATAAGTTTTTCTGTTTCATCATCCAATGCACTTGTAGCTTCATCAAGAACTAATATTTCGGGTTCAAGATATAAAGCTCTTGCAATTGCAATTCTTTGTTTTTGTCCACCACTTAACATAACACCACCTTCACCAACTAAAGTATTTTGTCCCTTCTTTGTATTTAAGAAATCAAGTATCATAGCCTTCTTAAGAACATCATTTACTTTTTTCTCATCATAAACCGAACCGAATGAGACATTTTGACCTACCGTCCCATCAAATAAATATACTGATTGTGGAATATATCCAACTTTTGATCTCCAAGATTTAATATTTGTATCGTTTATACTTGATAAATCTGATTGAATTGTTCCACTTTTTGGCTTGTATAAACCAATTATTAAATCAATTAATGTAGATTTTCCGCTTCCACTTTCGCCAATAAATGCAATCCGTGAGCCTTTTTTAATTTTTAAATTAATGTTTGTTAAGACGTGTTTTTCATTGTCATATTCAAAATTCAAATTACTTATGCTTATTTCATTATTAAAAATAACTTTTTCATTTCCTAGATTTTCGCAATCATACATTAAATCATTATGCACTATATCGAGTGACTTATGATGAAACATTATTTGATTGTACCCAGTCATAATTCTATTTACAGAAGGCATTAATCTATACAATGCTAAAACAAACATTGAAATTACAGGCAAAATTGATTTAATATCAGATTCATTCTCCCAAATAAAAAAAGTTATTATTGAAACTATTATTCCAAAACCAATAGCTTCAAGAAATAATCTTGGAAAGTTGCTTAGCGCTGCAAAAGTTATGTTAGTCTTTGCATAGTCAAAGCTAATTTCCGAAAACTCATTCATAATTTTTTGATCATTACTTTGTAATTTAATTAGTTTGAAATTTGAAAAAGTTTTATTAATTATTTCATAAAATATTTTTTGAGCTTTTTCTCTCATTGAGCCAGATTTTTTAATTTTTTTTGAAATTGTTTTAACTAATAGAAGTGCATTTAGCACTAACAATAATGTTAAAACTAGTGTTATTTTGTAGTCAACATACAATAACATTGAATATATCAATATTATAACAAAAATTTCACCAAAAATGATAAGAAAAGAATTAATTAATGCGGTTAATCCCGCAGCCTCATTAACAATTGCTTTTGTTAAAGTGCTAGAATTTTTTTTAACAAAATTTTTATAACTCATTCCCATATAGTTTTCAAAAAGTCTATAAACAATTAAGTAATATCTTCCATGTGTAAATCTTGCTTGAACATACGCATAAAATAAGTTTATCCCGCTTCTTAACATATAAAATGCAATCAAAACAATACCAAAAGACACAACAAAATTGATTTCACTTTCAAAGTTAAAAAATTCGTATAATTCTCTATAGTAATTATTTGAACTTATTAGAGTGAAATCACTTGCTACTGCAATAAATGGCATAATAATTGAAATTCCAATCATTTCAATCAATGATATAATAATTGAAAAAACTACTAAGTATAGAATAACCTGTTTATCCCTTTTAGTAAGAATTTTATATAATTTATTTAAAATATTAATCATTTATCAATTTCCAAGATAATTTATTAGTAATTTTCAAAGATACATTTTCCCAAGAATAATTTTTTGCTAATTTTTTATTATTTTCACTAGTAGTATTTAATAAATTAGATTGTAATTTTATCAAAATATTTATATACTCTTGTTTAAAATAACTGTATATAAGATAATCTGAATTTTATCTATTGCAGGTATATTTTCTTTCAAAATCTAATTATTGATTGGTTATATCCACCCATAAATAGTTCAACAATAGCAAATGAAGATAAAATTAAGAAATATAGTCCATAATCATCTCTAGTTATATTTCTAAAAATAAATATTGAAGATATAAATACAATTCCAAAGTTGAAAAACTTGAGGAGAATAAATATGAAATTGATTTGTTTAATTAAGATTTATTTAATTTTTGCACTTTTAAATTAATCCCTACTTTAACATATTATTTATAAATTACCATCAGCATTATCCAATATAGATTTTATATCGTAAGTAATTGTATTCTCCAAATTTAAATCTAAAGTTTTAAATTTATCATGTGCTACAGCTAGGACAATTGAAGAATACTTTGATTCCTTAAAATTTACACTTTCGATTAAATCTAAATCGTACTCATTTTTTACTTCATCTTTATCTGCCCATGGATCATAAACATCAAGTAAACAGCCAAAGTCTTGTAGTTCGTTAATGACATCAATTACTCTACTATTTCTAATATCTGGACAATTTTCCTTAAAGGAAATTCCTAAAATCAATACTTTGGAATTTTTAATTGTGTGGCCTTTTTTAATCATTAACTTCACAACTTGATTGGCCACATATACTCCCATATTGTCATTAATTCTTCTTCCCGCAAGAATCATTTCTGGATGATATCCAAAACTTTGTGCTTTGTGCGTCAAATAATATGGATCAACTCCAATACAATGTCCACCGACAAGTCCTGGTTTGAATTTTAAAAAATTCCATTTAGTTCCAGCTGCTTCTAAAACGGCATTAGTATCAATATCCATTTGACTAAATATCATTGCCAATTCATTTACAAAAGCAATATTTATGTCTCTTTGGGTATTTTCAATCACTTTTGCTGCCTCTGCAACTTTAATTGAAGGCGCAAGGTGAGTACCTGCGGTAATTATTGAAGAATATAAGTTATCTACTTTTATTCCAACTTCTGGTGTGCTACCAGAAGTAACTTTTAATATTTTACTCACTGTGTGCTCTTTATCTCCTGGATTTATCCTCTCCGGCGAATATCCACAATAAAATTCTTTATTAAATACCAATCCGCTTACTTTTTCTAATACAGGCACACAATCGTCTTCCGTGGCACCTGGATATACTGTACTCTCGTAAACAACAATATCATCTTTTTTTAATACTTTTCCAATTGTTTCACTGGCTTTTAATAAAGGAGTTAAATCAGGTTTTTTATTTTTATCAATTGGAGTAGGTACTGTTACAATGTATACATTACAATCTTCTATATCATTGATGTCACATGTAAATTTAATATTATTATCGAGAGCTTCTTGTAGTTGTTTTTTATTTAATTCTAATGTTTTATCATATCTGTTATTAAGTTCATCTATTCTTGATTGATAAATATCAAGTCCAACCACATTATATTTTTTAGAAAATTCTACCGCTAATGGTAAACCAACATACCCTAATCCAATTACACATATTTTATAGTTCATTATTTCACACCTATTTGAAAATATTTAAAATTCAGTTTTCTAATTTTTCTTTATTATCTACACAATTAACGTTGTTACTCATATCAGAAAACATGCGCTTACAACTAATCCAACTTATCCACTTCCAATAACAGATATTTTCAAGTTTTTCCCTTTATATTGTTTTTTGTAGTGTATTCATAATTTTTATATAAAAATGAACTAAAAAAAATAAAAAGCATACCAGTATAATGACCCAATAAATACGAATCACTAAGCATTATAATTCCAAATAAAAGAGACAATGAAATACCAATATATTTTAGTACCCGTTCTTTACAAGAGAGAGAATGTTTTATTTGATAATATAAAATACTTATTAAACTTGCAAATCCAAATAAACCAAATTGAACTAGCTCCAAAACATACATATTATGAGGATGATCGGTATCAAGTACATTTGGTGAATTTTTTTTATTTACAGCTTTGTATTCACTTTTAAAATCACCAGTTCCTGCACCAATGAATATATTATTATTCTGAAATATTTCATATGAATTAATCCAAAATGTAAATCTTTGTCCAATTGAAGAAGTCTTATTTTCTTCATAATTCAAGACATTATCTACTGCTCTGTCAACCCTAAGTTTGAATATTTCACTAGTATTATATGCGAATAAAAAAATACTTGGTATACAAAAACAACAAATAACTATTGCCTTAATTATTTGTTTATTATAATATTGAAATATAAGAATTACTAACATTGAAAAATACATAACTTGCCCGGCACGACCACCAGTTATGAACATATTTATACTCATAGTAACTACGAAAATAAAATATATAATTTTTTTATTTTGCCCAACTTTTTCATCAAAGAAAATACTTACTAACAACAAATAAATTGCAAATGCAAGCAAAGGGTTATAAGACACATGACTCATAAAGGGAGTAGGATTTTCAATACTTGCATATTTAAATGCGGGAATAATTTCAAACCAAATTCCATATGATAAGATTTCACTCAAACTCACAGCACCTAAAAAAGCGTATATATAATATTTAATATGCTCGCGTCTAACAAAAAGCATAAAAATAGGAATCATCAAAAACTTGGTTTCCTTTTTAAGTATATGTAATCCCCATTGCATATCTTCCGTCCATAATAACCCTACAATATGTAATAAATAAAACCCAAGAACAGCCAATACTACTTTATTATTTTTAACTTCATTCCAATCTTCTTTAAAAGTCCCACGAGCTAGCCACAAAAGGACAATAAAAGCATCAATAATATTTGCACCGGCAACTGTTAGAGGTAATAAAAAAGCAAAGGCAATTAATAAGTAAGCATTAATATCATTTATTTTTTGTTTATTTTTTATAAAAGTCAAACTACTTATTCCCTTTTCCAGAGAATTCAAGATACCAATCAACAAAACTATCAATTCCATCTTGAATTGACGTTTCAGGTTTATAATCTAAATTTTCGACCAAATCAGTTACATCTGCAAAAGTAGCAGGAACATCTCCAGGTTGTATTGGCATCATATTTTTATTAATTTTTTTACCCAGTTTATTTTCAATGGCTTTAATGAAATCCATTAGTTTTACTGGATTATTATTTCCAATATTGTAAATTTTGTATGGAGCACTTGAAGTCGAGGGGTCTGGGTTTTGTCCTCTCCAATTTTCATTAGCATTTGAGGGATTATCAATAATTCTTGTAACACCCTCAATAATATCATCAACATAAGTAAAGTCTCTTAACATTTCACCATTATTAAATACATCTATGGTTTTGCCTTCTAATGCTGCTTTCACAAAAAGGAAAAGAGCCATATCAGGTCTTCCCCACGGTCCATACACAGTAAAAAATCTCAATCCCGTAGTTTGTATTCCAAAAAGATGAGAATAAGTATGTGCCATTAGCTCATTTGATTTTTTACTTGCAGCATACAATGATATTGGGTGATCTACATTATGACTGGTACTAAAAGGTAAGGCCTCATTTAAACCGTATACAGAAGAACTTGAAGCATAAGATAGATTTTTTACATCAAAATTTCTACAACATTCCAAAATATTTACAAATCCCACTATGTTACTGTCAACATATGCTTGTGGATTTGTTAATGAGTATCTTACCCCTGCTTGTGCAGCCAAATTACAAACAGCATCAAATTTTTCAGATTCAAAAAGTTTTTCCATTGCACTTCTATCTTCCAAGTTCATTTTGATAAATTTATACTTGGG
>Ga0105351_1000007_pt1 | contig 87171 bp, 92 predicted proteins | sample EN4Hudsemesocosm_FD_83662 | JGI IMG/M metagenome (GOLD analysis project Ga0105351, IMG submission 83662) | Methane-oxidizing microbial communities from mesocosms in the Hudson Canyon - EN4B Hudson Canyon | ecosystem: Environmental > Aquatic > Marine > Cold seeps | place: Hudson Canyon... | reverse complement strand
TAACTTCATCGCTTGGGATGCGCGTGTTGGTAAGATCGTTTGGTCTAACCCAGAACGTTTCTCTGCATGGTCTGGTGCGTTAGCAACAGCATCTGATGTTGTTTTCTACGGTACGCTAGAAGGGTACATCAAAGCGGTAGATGCACAATCAGGTCGTGAGCTTTGGAGGTTCAAAACGTCTTCAGGTATTATCGGTAACGTTAATACTTACAAGCATGACGGTACGCAGTTCATCTCTATCCTTTCTGGTGTAGGTGGTTGGGCTGGTATCGGTATGGCTATTCCTAGCTTAGAAAACGACACAGATGGTCTTGGTGCGGTAGGTGCTTACAAAGCGCTATCTAGTTGGACTAACTTAGGTGGTGTTTTAAGCGTATTTAGCCTATAAGGCCTTTGTTTATTAACAAATTTAATAAATAAAACCTTAATAAAGAAGCCCGGCACGTGTGTCGGGCTTTTTTTTGAGAAACGATAATGGATATAAATAATACTGTTCGTATTTAACGATGTATGGGAAAGCATTATTCGACTTTTGCTAAGCATTTAAAGCTAATAAGATACGCTTCATTACAATCACATTTAAGGAACTGTTGATGAAAAAATCACTATTATTTGCTTTAGCATTAACAATTGCGAATGGGGCATATGCTGATTCTGCCACTCAGTGGGGTTACTCTGGGTATCAAGGGCCAGAACATTGGGCAAGCCTCACGGCTGATAATTTTGCATGCACAGGTAAAAATCAATCACCAATAAATGTAACTGGCTTTATCGAAGCAAATTTAAACCCTATATCTATTAATTATCAGCTCGGTGGCGATGAGATTGTGAATAATGGTCACACGATTCAAATAAATTATGAACAAGGTAGTCGAATTGAACTGGATGGGCAGACTTTCAATTTACTACAAGTTCATTTTCATGCACCGAGTGAAAACCATATTAATGGACAATCCTATCCACTTGAAGCTCATTTTGTTCACGCAAACAAGGACGGTGATTTAGCTGTTATCGCCGTTATGTACGAAGAAGGGACACCAAAAACGGTACTTGAAGTTCATACGGATGAGTTTAGAGATAAGATTGTTGTTGCAGTAATGTCTCCTCAGGACAAAATGCTAGAAGAACTGTGGAAAGTAATGCCGACTATCTCGGGAGGTAAACATACACTGAATGACAGAGTGAATGTTTATAAGCTATTACCAAAGCACCATGATTATTATCGATTTAATGGCTCACTAACAACACCGCCATGCTCAGAAGGTGTGCGTTGGTTAGTGATGAAAGACGTAGTCACGATATCTAAACAGCAAATTAATGCTTTTGAAGCGGTATTGAACGAACCAAATAACCGGCCTATACAAGCTATTAATGCTCGAACTGTACTGCAGTAATTTAGTTTAAAAAGTCTTCAAAAAACCACGCTGAAAAAGCATGTCGGCCAGCTACATTAGCTTTCTTATAGATTTCTGATGCTTGTTGGCGGACTGTTTTTTCTTTGGTTTCACGAATTGCAGCAATCTCATTAAAACTTAATCCTTTTAGCAGTAGCAGAGCTATCTGCTGCTGACTTTGACTAAGCTGCCAATCGTCAAATTGTTGATGAATGACATGGCTGTATTCTTTTCTCGCTATATGAATTCGAGCATTAGATTCTTCTAGAGAGTGTTCTGTTGTTCTAAGTTCTTGTCGTAATTGGTGCAAATTTACGCCGTGCTGTTTTAGATTAATAATTAAATAAGCAATTAAGGCTAAAGCGAGCGTAATGACGATACTTTCTTCAATGATATGCCATGTAGATTCATCAGTAGTAAAGTCAATATACAAATCAAATGCGTTAGATACAATAACGATTAACAGTATGGCAATAATGGCTAATGGTTTGATATTAAACACACTTATTCCTTAAAACACACGAAAAACACATATGGGACATATGGTCTATAACTCACATTATAGGACAGATATACGATGTACGTAGTGCAAAGTTACTTGTAATCTATAACTATCAAATGTTGAAGGAGAGGCATTATGAATCATTCAAAACATTATGTATGGGATCGTGCAGTTAGATTATTTCATTGGTCATTAGTACTGTCATTTATTGTGGCTTATATGACTGGAGATGATGGTGAACAACTTCATATTATAGCGGGATACACTGTCTTAGGTTTAGTGTTATTTCGTATTGTATGGGGCTTTATTGGGACCAAGCATGCACGGTTTAAAGATTTTATTTACAGTCCTGCTGAAGTATACCTTCATGCAAAAGGGATGATCTCGAGACACGTTAAACCCTACCTTGGTCATAATCCCTTAGGAGGACTGATGGTAATAGCATTGCTCTTCACTTTAATTCTTTCTGTAGTAAGTGGTTTAAAAGTGTATGGGATAGAAGGTTCCGGTCCCTTAGCTGAAACAAATACAAGTTATTTTATGTCGTCGGCAAATGCATCATCACCACCTGGGAACGAAGGAGAAGTTCATGACGGTGATGATGAGGAAGAGTTGTGGGAAGATATTCATGAGTTTTTCGCAAACTTAATGGTACTTCTAATCGTGCTTCACATAGTAGGAGTGATTATTTCAAGCAAACTAGAAAAGCAAAACTTAGTTAAAGCGATGGTCACTGGCTATAAAGAAATTGATAAACAATAAAAATGAAATTAATAATAACAGTATATGAGAATCACAGAATGAAATTTATAAATAGCTTACTTTTTCTGACGCTATCGTTGCCCGTATCTTCAAATGAATTACTTAAGTTTGATAAGGATGAAAGAGACAATATTGGGGTTAAAGTCAGTCAGCTTGAACAGGTTAGAGAATCACTAACTAATAAGTTACCGGCTAAAGTAACTATTCCTAATAAATCACAGCGAGTTATTAGTGCACCGCAAGACGGTGTTATAGAAATTATGTTGGTGGCGGAGGGGGATGTTGTCAGCAAAGGGCAAGCATTGTCACAAATGAACAGTCCACAATTACTGAGTAGTCAGAATGATTATCTGCAAGCATTAAGTGCTTTGTTTCAATCAAAACAGGAAATGCAGCGTAATAAATCTTTATTTGAAGAAGGTATTATTGCTGAGCGTCGTTACCGTCAATCTCAAACTGTTCACCAGCAAGATGATTCCGAAGTGGTGCTCTACAGAAAATCACTTGAATTAGCTGGTATGACTGATGACGCTATTAAAGCGCTTACTAAAACACGGTTACTCAATAGTCACTTAACGGTAACGGCGACTTCTGATGGTGTTGTTATGAAACAGTTTGCAACAGCAGGTCAACGACTTACGGCTGCTGATCCTCTGTATCAAATTGCACAATTGTCACCGCTATGGCTTGAAGTACATGTGCCATTAGATATTGCACATCAAGTTAAGGTTAATGATCGATTGGTGGTGTGTAATAAATCAATTGAAGGTAGCGTAATTGCTATCGGACGTGAGGTGCATGATGTTGACCAAGGTGTGCTTATACGTGCTGAAGTGAGTCAAAAAACACAACACCTTACTCCTGGCGAGTTCTTAGAGGTTTGCTTTGTTCAAATGGCTACTGGGACACAATATGAAGTACCTCGTTCAGCAGTATTTCGTCATGAAGGTCGCTCAGCTGTATTTGTTGAAAGCAAGGAGGGCTTTAGTTACAAAAACGTCGATATTACGAAGGATAATGGCGATAAGCTAATTATCAGAGGTGACTTGAGACCGCTACAAAGCATTGTCGTTTCAGGGACTGCAACTCTTAAAGCTGCTTGGCTTGGCATGGGCGGCGAATAAGCTGTCATATTTGTTGATATATAAATTAGGATAAAACATGCTGGCTAAATTAATTCAGTTTTCTTTAACACAACGAATGTTAATGTTGCTCATTATTATCGGGTTAATGGGCGCGGGCTGGCGCGCATTTAATGACACACCCATTGATGCATTTCCAGATGTTTCGTCGACACAGGTTAAAGTGATCCTTAAAGCATCAGGTATGACGCCTGAAGAGGTTGAGGCCCGAATCACTTCACCCATTGAAGTCGAAATGTTAGGGATCCCAAAGCAAAGAATGCTACGTTCAGTTGTTAAATATGGTTTAACGGATATTACTGTAGATTTTGATGAGGGAACGGATATTTATTGGGCGCGTCAACAAATATCAGAACGGTTAGCAAATCTACGAGATCAGTTTCCTGAGGGAGTGACAGGTGGGTTGGCACCGATGACAACACCCTTGGGTGAGATGTTTATGTTCACAGTTGAAAGTGACAGCATGAGCTTAATGGACCGACGCTTATTACTTGATTGGGTTATTCGTCCTGCACTACGGGCAGTACCAGGTGTTGCTGATGTAAACGCATTAGGTGGTTTGGCGAAAACATTTCAAGTCACACCCGATTTATCTAAGTTATTAGCCAGAAATATTAGTCTCGATGCGTTGCAAACAGCACTTGAATTGAATAACCGCAACGATGGCTCCGGGCGCCTAAATGATGGTGAGGAGGTGTTGATAGTACGTGCTGAAGGTAGTATCCAGACCTTGGATGATTTACGTGCAATTGTCGTTAAAGCACATTTAACCCAACCAGTATTATTAGCAGATGTTGCCACGGTGAGTATAGGCAGCTTAACGCGATACGGCGCCGTAACTAAAGATGGTAAAGGGGAAGCCGTTGAAGGATTGGTGCTAGGTTTACGTGGAGCCAATGCACGTGAAGTAGTACGTGACATTGAGAAAACATTGAGCAATATCACGGCAAGCTTGCCAGATGATGTCAGTATCGAGGTTTTTTATAATCGTGGTGATTTAGTATCAAAAGCGATCGGCACAGTAAGCAAAGCCTTAATTGAGGCAATTGTATTGGTCTTGGTCTTGTTGCTATTATTTTTAGGTGATATTCGTGCGGCCACAACAGTTGCCTTAGTGTTACCTCTTGCGGCAATGGTTACTTTTATATTAATGAAACAGTTTGGATTGTCAGCTAATTTAATGAGTTTGGGGGGGCTAACAATTGCTATTGGTATGTTAGTTGATGCTGCTGTTGTAGTGGTTGAAAATATTGTTTCTCAATTAGCTGATAAACAAAAAACAAAACTACTGCCACGGCTGCACTTGATTTACCGTGCAGTCAAAAGTGTTTCTGTACCAGTAACATCAGGGATTGCAGTTATCATTATCGTATTTTTACCATTGTTAACCCTACAAGGTCTAGAAGGTAAACTGTTTATCCCTGTGGCTTTAACCATTGTCTTTGCCCTAAGCGGATCTTTATTATTATCGTTAACGGTTATTCCTGTCATTGCATCCTATTTATTAAAAAATGTGTCACATGACGAGCCTTGGTTACCGAGAGTGCTTAAGAGACTATATATTCCCGTATTAAATTGGTCATTAGCACATGGACGCATTGTTATTTTACTTGCTGTTACATCACTGATTTCAGCAGGCTATTTATATACGCAAGTTGGTAAAAGCTTTATGCCGACGATGGATGAAGGCGATCTAATTGTGCAGTTAGAAAAACTGCCCTCAATTACACTTGAGCAATCAATTGATTTAGATCTTCGTGTTGAACGTGCAATATTAAAGAACGTATTTGAAGTCAGTAATATCGTTGCACGAACCGGTGCAGATGAGTTGGGCCTTGATCCAATGGGCTTAAATGAAACCGATATGTTTTTAGTATTAAAACCTAATAAAAATTGGCAAGTAACTACTAAAGCTGAAATAAAAGAACAAGTACGAATAGTATTGTCACAATTTCCTGGCATTGCATTTGGGTTTACTCAGCCTATTGAAATGCGGGTGTCCGAAATGCTGACAGGTGTTCGTGGTGATTTAGCCATCAAAATATTTGGTGAGAATGGGGGAGAGCTAACCAAACTTGCAAATCAAATTGTTGATCTTGTCACCGATATTGAAGGTGCAGAAGATGTAACTACTGCACAAACTGAAGGGGCTCAATATTACCGTGTTGCAGTGAATAGATTGGCTGCTGGTCGTGTTGGACTTACGGTTGACGATATTATGCCGCAATTACGTCTATTAGTTGAGGGAGCTGAGGTTGGTACCATTTACCAGGGTGCTAGACGCACGCCATTGATTATAAAAGGTGATGAGTCCTTACGATTCTCTCCGGCTGAATTTTCTAATATTAGATTAACTGTTTCTAATGGAGAAAAAATCCCATTGTCACGCATAGCCAGTTTGGAGCGTGTTGATGGCCCTGTTTCAATAAAGCGTGAGACTGGTCAGCGAATGTCAGTTGTTGTTGCTAATGTTGATGATCGTGACTTGGTGAGCTTTGTTGAAGAAGCGAAACAAAAAGTTGCTGATAACATTAAGTTGCCAACGGGATACAGTCTTGCTTGGGGCGGTCAGTTTGAGAATCAACAACGTGCTGCAAAAACATTGGCGATAGTTGTTCCAGTAGCTTTATTACTTATATTTTTATTACTCTTTTCAACCTTTCAATCTGTGCGACAAGCATTGTTGGTATTAAGTAATGTTCCTTTTGCCTTAGTCGGCGGTATTGTTGCTTTATGGATAACGGGTGAATATTTATCAGTACCTGCATCTGTTGGCTTTATTGCCTTGTTAGGGATTGCCGTGCTGAATGGTATTGTAATGGTCACATATTTTAACGACTTACGTGCACTAGGACTAAGCATGGATGAGCTGGTCAGAGAGGGCGCTGTTCGACGTTTACGCCCAGTGTTGATGACAGCAACCATCGCAGCATTTGGCTTAGTGCCATTACTGTTCGCAACTGGACCAGGCTCTGAAATTCAACGACCTTTAGCGATTGTTGTCATTGGTGGATTAGTCAGCGCAACATTGCTCACACTTGTTTTATTGCCACTATTATTTAGACGATTTGGGGAGCCTTCAACGGTACTCTACACGGAGAAAACGGCATGATGTTATTAGCGATTATTGCACAGCCAACATTAGAAGAAGAACTTATTGATTGGTTATTGACGCAAGAGAATATAAGCGGATTCACGTCGCAAGCGGCTAATGGACATGGTAGCGGTCACGAAATGAGTTTATCTGAACAAGTGACTGGTAGACGTCATCAGATTGTTTTTTGGATAGAACTTGAAAAACAGATGGCAGAGTTGATTCTGATTGATCTGAAAAAGCGTTTTTCAGGTAGTGGCTTGCATTATTGGCTGATGCCTTTGTCAGAACGTGGCAGTATTTAAGGTTACAATCCGGTATCATTTATCAATTCGGTTTTAGAAATATGTTTTTTCCAACACTTTTCACAAGGTATAAGCCCATTATGTCATTTCAAACTAAATTAACTTCATTGTGTATTGCCGCTGGTCTGGCTGTCACTCAAGTAAGCTTAGCTGACATGATCCAGTTTGAGCAATCGGCAGATGTAACATTGTCATCACTTACTCAGAATGTATACGAACAACATCCAGGACTACGCAGTGAGCTTGCTCAACAGCAGCAAATAAATGCCAATACTGATTTAGCCAATGCACGATTTGCTGATGTTAAAAGCATTAACTTGAATCACCAAAATGATGTTATTGGCAGTAGTGATGGATTTCAGGAATGGGAAGCCAGTGTCGATATGCCATTATGGTTGCCTGGTCAACAGCAGCAGCTATTGCTTATTTCAGACACTATGACAGCAGAGCTACCTGCTTATAAACAACAAATAAAACTAGCTGCATCAGCAACAGTACGAGAGTTGGTATGGAATGTAGTGTTAGCTGACAATGCTAATCAACAAGCGCATCAAGTTTGGCAAACAGCTCAGAAACTAGAGAAAGATGTTGATGCACGCGTTAAAGCAGGAGAGCTTGCTGGTACAGAGCGGTTGCTAGCAAGTACCAATGCTCTGGATAAGCATAGTCAATACCTGCTTACGCAAGCAGAACTAGAACATACCTTAAGTAGTTACCAGCACATCACTGGTCAACAATCATTACCAATGAACTATGAAGAAACGCTGACAAAGAATAGCAGTGATAATCAACATCACTCTCTAGAAAAGGTCGGGCAAGAACATCCTTATTTAATGGTGCTAGAACAACAGATTAGTACATTACGTGCTCAGCAAGGCTTAGCGTATTTCGACGGTGCAGTAAATCCTAGTCTATCAGTTGGGATGAGAAGTGAACGTGATGGCCATGGTGACAGTTTTAGTAACAGTATTGGTATTGGCTTTAGCTTTGCTTTAGATGACGATGTGTACCGACGTCCTGCAATTGCAAATGCAGCTAAAGAACTAGCTGATGCTGAAATTGCCCGTCAGCATCTAGAACGTGAACTGAATATAACACTATTTTCTCAATACCATGATCTTGAAACAAAGCAACAACAACTGGTGTTATTAAACGGACAAAACGATACAACACAGCAGTATTATTCACTACAGCAGCGAGCATTTGAATTAGGCGAGATTGATCTGGTTAGTCTGTTACGCAGTCAGTCACTTGCCAATGAAACATATAATCGTAAACAAGCATTAGAAGTGGATATCAAACATATGATTGCACTGGTTAATCAAGCTTTAGGTTTCACTTTATAAGTAGCCGTTATTTCATTCTATTTGCTAAGTCTTCCCATAAGGACAGTCTTGAGGCATCACCTACACGTTGACCACTACCTCGAGATTTAGCTAGCCATAATCCTCGACCATTAAAACTATAAACAGGGACTAGGTCTTTACGAAGGTTTGCAGGCTTGATTTGGGCATCAATATTATCTAGAACTAAAGGTATGGATCGCTTAGTTTCAAAATAAGTCAGCACCATATGTGCTTGACCAATGTTCACAGCCTTTACATAGGTAATACGTAGTTTTTCTTCATCAACACCAAGTTGTTTTAAAGTGAAATATTTGGCGATTGAATAGTCTTCACAGTCTCCTGCACCAATGGACAGCGCTTCTATTGGTGTCGCCCAATAATCTTCTTTATTCCATAATGCTTGATCATTGATAAACATGATATTGGTATTAAAGAAGTTATTAACAAGATCGAGCTTCTCACTGTCGCTTAGCTCTGTTGATGTTTCCATAAGTGTCTTCCATGATTCGACACGTTGGCGAGCAAATTTATTATATTTAGCTTCAACTTTCTCTAGCAAAGCTTCAGTGATATCCAGCTCAGCGATAAGTGGCAAAGATACACTGAGGCAAAGAGCAATAAAGATGCTATAGAGATGTTTCTTAGAAAACTGAACAAACATGGCTTGGTACTTTTATCGACCTATACCATAAAACTCTGCCGCTTTAACAAGCTGGAAGTCCTCATCACTTGTTACGCCTTCAGCAATCACTTTAATATCTAATAAATTGGCTACTTCATGCATAATTTCTAGTAGGTTGACCTTATTGCTGTTTCCAGAAATGTCAGTGGTGAGATCTCGTGATAGGCGAATGTAGTCAATATGCAATTCTTTTAGCATATCAATAGCAATAATGTCAGATGAATAACGTTTTAGTAGTGTTGCAGCACCGTGAGATTTAACAAAAACACAGAAGTTAGCAAATGCTGTTAAGTTTTTCGCAGCAGAGTATGCCGTTACACTAAATGCCAGTAAATCATGTGGAATAGAGGAGTGCTCGATGCGAGCCTGCAACCATGGTAAAAAGCTTGGGGATGCAATGGATGTCATTGATAAGTTAATTGTCACGGGAACAGATTGTTTGTTTTCTTCCATCAATAGAATAATCTTATTAACAATACATTTATCAAGCTCTTCTTCTAAGCCAAACTCTTGTGCCATTGAGAAAAAAGTACCAATTGAGAGAGTGTTTCCCACACCATCTTTTACAACAGCAAAGGCTTCTTCCATGACTTTTACTGCGTTTTCACCAGAATAATTATAGGCATCAGATGTTAATGTTATTTCTGGCATATTATTTTCAATGGCAGAGGTAATTGTAGCTTTCCAATCTAACTCACTCATTGAGCTAACACTGTCTTCTTTAATGAAGTAAGCATTGTGACCAATGTTTCTGGCTTGCTCATAAGCCTCAACCATCGCAGGAGATAGTTTGTCAAAGTCACTACTGCGTTCAAAACGTGTAATACCAATATGTACTAAGTCATCGATGCCATACTGCTCACCGAGTTCTGTGAACTTTTGTTGAAGAGATGCTGCCAGTTCTATAATTTGTTTATTGTCAAAATTAGGGCAGAGTAGAGCAAATTCAGACCCATATAAACGATAGGCATGACACGTAGGTTGTTGAATACTCTTCAAGATGTTGGAGAAATCAATTAATAATTTATTAACAGTGATATTTCCTTGAGACTTTGAGATACCGGATAAATCATCAAACTTGATGAAAGCAGTATAGCCGGACAGGCCAGTCGATAACTCTTGTTTTAAATTAACTTCAAACGTCGCTTCATTGAGCAAATTGGTTAATGGATCGCGCCTTAGGTTATCACTCAATGATTCCAGTTTATTATTAAGCCTAGCGATCATTGAACCAATTTTATTGGACATGCTATTCATTGATTGGGCGACAGTCCTAACTTCAAGAGTCCATGGTAGTTCTTTGATTATAGTGAAGTTTCCTGATGATATTTCATTAGCTTGCTTCTCAATATCCTTTAGTGACTTTAATGTGACGCGAAGAGCAATAATCAATAAGGCAAGCGCACAGAAGAAAATAAGTAAGGAATATTTAAGGGTTGTTTTGCCTTGCTCATACAGTTTTAAATAGCCATAAGCAGGGTTTGTTGATACATACAAGGTGCCGGTAATATTCCATCCAGAGTTAATTTCCGATACGGCTGTGGCGACCTTCATTGGCATTAAGTTAATTAACCAATCGGGAACGCCATCAACCTTTTCACTATTTGTTAGTTTTATTAGATCGTTACCATCAACATCAACTAAACGCATTTCTTTGTAATACCCCATATCAAAGATAGCATTCATCATGGTTCTAATAATGGGATCTTGTTCATCCGACATATGGGGACTTAGAGATAAGCCTAATGATGTTGCAGTATCCTGGACATGCACCTCAGACTCTACTTCTAAGTAACTTTTTATATTTCCAATGCTTAATACAAAGTTAACAGAAAAGATAATGAAGAATATAAAGGCAATTAAAATTAATAATTGTTTTGATAAAGACATGGGGAAGTCCCTGCGTAAGCTATTTTGATTATTAAACCATACCGTTTAGTCTTAGCAGGTGCAAGCTAGAAGTGAATGAATTTATGAGATAGGACACACGCTATAAATAAAGTAAGAATTACAATTATTTATAGCGTGGTTTTTATTTGAAAGAATAGGATTATGAATCAGGGTGTTTTTCGCGAACCATCTGGTCAACGAGCCCCATAAGACTATAGCTTGACTCTTCAGCTAAGTTGAATGATTTAAGGATAGTAGCTTGTGTTTCTCTGCTACTTTCCCATGAACCATTAAGTAGTGATACTGCATGCTGAATATGGTTATGCACCTCTGCATGGACGGGTCCTACTTTATTATATGAAGGGTATTGATTAAATGCTTTTGCACCGTCACCTTCAAAATACCATTGCCCAAAGCGACATTCATGATCATTAACCTGTGTTTCTCTCGCCTCACTTGAATCTGCACCTGTTGAAAGTGCTGCATAGGCATTTTGTTTGTATCTGAGGTGATCAACCTTAATTAATGCAGCAAAACTAATATCATCTGCATAACGCATTCTACGTTCCGTATCTCGGGCAGAAACGGCAAAACTTTCAAATTTAGCGGCAAATTCTGTCACAACGGCACGTGATGAACCGGCCATTTCTGACATCACAGAAGAATCATCTAACATCGCAGTAGACTTCTGTTGGAACGTTTCTAACACTTCAGCAATACTTGCTGTTGCTTTAATTGTGTTATCAGCTAGTGTTCGAACTTCATCGGCTACAACAGCAAACCCCCGGCCTTGTTCGCCTGCTCGTGCTGCTTCAATGGCAGCATTTAATGCTAAAAGACTAGTTTGATCAGCAATGCTTTTGATGAGGGTGATAACAGTCGATGCTTCTTCATTAAGGTTATTAAGATCAACGATTTCTGTATTGTTTTTCTCAATTCTAGTAATAACCTCATTAAGGTTGTTAACTACTGTATTAATCGAGCCTTGGCTACCGTCAGCATCTTCAACCATTTGTTGTGATGTTTCGGTTACGATATCCATTACTTCTTTGATTTCTTCAATGCTTCTTTGGTTAAGACGCAAGTCAATTAATAGGTTTGTAGAACTTAGTTGAGAAAGATCAGAGACTAATTGATTCTTTAATAAGAACTGTTGTGTCGTCTGCATTGCATCAATAGATGTATTGATATTGTTAAGTGATGATACAAAGGTGCCATGCAGACCTTGAGGATACGCTTTACGGAAGAACTGTCCTTCACTTGCATAGGTGAAGGATGTTTTAACTTCCCTAAAATAAGCTTCAAGTTGATCAAGCATATCATTGATTTTCCAAGATAAACTTCCTATTTCATCTTCATGCTCGATATGCGTGACTCGCATATCAAAATGACCTGCACTGACTTCATCTGCAACATCACTAATCTTCTTAAGAGGGGATAATAGTTGGTCAATACCGTTAATTGAGAATAGCCCGTAAACAAGGCTGGCTACTGCAATCGCTACAACAATCCAGTTAATACCGATGCTAGAGAACAATATGCCCACAACGATTAACAGTAGAGCATTGTTGATATAGGCCATTGCCTTAAATTTAGATGCTAAGGATAAATTCTTCATAAGAGACTCCTTTATCTGCAAGTATGCCAGTGACTAATTCAAGAGACGCATTTATGGCATTTTTGGGGCCTGCTTTACGTTCTGCTTCCAGCATTGCACTGTATAAACCTGCACAGATATCAACACTTTCTTGTTTGGGTTTTCGTCTTACGGAATAGTAGCCAATCACCTTGCCTTGCTGATCATAAGAAGGGGTTACATTGGCAAAAACCCAATAGAAACTACCGTCTTTAGACATGTTTTTTACATAGGCAAAAATTTCTTTCTCCTGTGCCAGTGTGTCCCAGAGTAATTTAAATACACCTCTAGGCATGTCAGGATGACGAATGATGTTGTGCTGTTTGCCGATCAGTTCTTCTTCGGAATACTTTGAGAACTCAATAAAGATACGGTTTGCGTAGGTGATGATGCCTTTAGTATCTGTTTTAGAGACAATAAAGTCATTTTCGCGCATCACCTTTTCTTCTTTGGTGGGCTCAATGTTATATTTCATGTTTGACTATCCACATTAATGTAATGGTTAACGGTTTTGCTAGTCCATTAGAATTCACGTATTAATGATGCATGATTTATACCAATATCATTTTCTCATAGAAATTGATAAAATCTGAGTTCAATCCCTTTAAATATTGATATCTATGATAACTGCTCTTATCCAAATGTCACTGTTAATTGCTTGTGGTACGTTCTGGAAGTCATTAGCACCTGCACATATAGAAAGCTCATCTCACCGCCGAGCATTAACAGATCTGGTTTTTTACCTATTATTACCAGCATTGGTGCTCGATGTTATTTGGAGAGCACCATTAGCAGCATCGTCAATCCAGATATCTTTTCTAGCGACCTGCGGCATCATCACAGGTCTTTCTCTAATGTGGATGATACTCCGCTTTTTAAAAACAAGTAAACAACAAACAGGGGCTTTGTTGCTCGCGGCTTCATTCCCAAATGCAACATACTTGGGCTTACCAGTTCTTAAACAAGTCATAGGACCAGAAACAACTGCAACAGTATTACAATATGATTTCTTTGCATGTACCCCTATATTACTCACTCTAGGCATCATACTGGCCCATTATTATGGTTCAAGTAAGCTTGAAGTTCACCCAATTCGAGAACTCGTAAAAATACCGGCCTTGTGGGCAGTGTCATTAGGTATTGGTTTAAATTTACTCAACATTCCTCAAGCTGAAATACTACACACCGCTTTATCTACATTAGCTGCTGCAGTCGTGCCTTTAATGCTAATTGTGCTTGGCATGAGTATTCGTTGGCGTAGCCTTCACCTTCGATATATGAGACTACTAGCACCTGTTACTGCGATAACCCTCATCATCGTACCGATGAGCGTTTATTCAATGGGACGCTTGATTGGCTTAGAGAGTGACTTATCTATTATGGTGACATTAGTAGGCGCTATGCCAACAATGGTTTTTGGTATTGTTATCTGTGAGCGTTACCAACTTGATGGCGAGCTGTATGCTGCTGCAGTAACGCTAACGACAATCATGAGTTTAATTACTTTACCACTCTGGTTTCAATGGTTATCTAGCTGATCAGACCAAGTGAGTCCTGCTTTCTTGATGGCTGATTTCAACATATCCATAGCGGTATTAATAAGTTCATCTTCTCCACGAAGACTGAGTTCAATATGTGGATTAGTACCTAAGTGTGGCAGGCTGGACAAACGCAATTCAGGATAGAGTTGTACAACTTGACGCATTGTTTCAATGAGATCGCTCTCTCGTCCATTAATGACATAAATAACTTGCTCGTTTGTGGGTGCCGTATTTCGTAGGTCTGGATAGAGATTATCTAAGACCCATTCGATCATTGGCCATGACATTTCAGGAAAGCCAGGCATAAAATGATGATCGTTGAGCGAGAAGCCGGGTACTCGATTAACGGTGTTGGGGATGATACGACTACCTTCAGGTAAGTCAGCCATTAAGATCCTATTAGGATAAGCTTTATCACCAAATTGAGATTCTATCTCAGCTACAGCTTCAGGGTGGGGCTGCAAAGAAAGTTCTGCAACCTTGGCAACTGACTCTCGGGTACGATCATCTGGCGTGGCGCCAATACCGCCAAAACTGAAGACTAAGTCCTTAGTTGATAGACTAAAGGCTAAAAAACGCTGTAACTGTTCCGGCTCATCACCCACAATAATGGTCCAGCTTAGTTCAAGACCACGTTTAGCTAATACGGTTTGGAGGTGATTGAAGTGTTTGTCTTGGCGCTTGCCTGACAACAGTTCATCACCAATGATTAAGGCGCCTATTTTCATGATTACACTCCTTGATCGGGCTTATTTCTCATAAAATCTGCAGTTTGTACAAATGAACTCATTAGTTGTTGTGCAAAAACCTCATCTAAGTCCATTGTCTTAAGGGCTTGAGCCATACAATATAGCCATTGATCTCGCTCTTCTATGCCAATTGGGAAGGGCAGGTGTCTGGCTCTCAGCCTTGGATGTCCATATCGATCAGTATAAAGCGGGGGACCGCCTAACCAGCCCGTTAAAAACAGGTATAGTTTTTCTTCACTAATACCAATATTACTTGGATGCATTGCGCGAATTAGCTGTGTTTGTGGCGTATCGCACATGATTTGGTAAAAAGTTTGGCACAAGCGACGAACAGATTCTTCGCCACCAATACGCTCATAAGGGGTGTTAATTTCTGACATTACAGGACTCAATAAAAAGATAGTGACTAATTTTACCCTTGTTTGGACAAGCTATAAAGACATCAGTTCTTGCTACGAGTAACTCATACAAGGATAATTGACGGGTTTTAGTTAATTAATCTCGGAGAAATTCAATGAGCGAAAAAATGACAATGCGTGTTGGCGAATGTTTATTAGCAGGTGGCCCACCGTTCACAGCAGCAGAACCTGAAGTTATCATCGGTGAATTAGACGGTCCATTTGGTACTGCATTTGCTACCCTTTTAGGTGATCAAGTTAAAGGTCATACTCGTGTTTTATCATTAATGAACACAGATATGATGGTTAAACCTGCAACCATTATGGTTAGTAAAGTAACTGTTAAAGATACAGCTTACACAAACATCCTAATGGGTACAGTTCAAGGTGCTATTTCAAACGGCGTATTAGATGCTGTTCGTAACGGTACAATTCCTAAAGAAAAAGCAAATGACTTAGGTATCATCTGTTCTGTATGGTTAAGCCCTGGTGTTGAAAAAGTTGAAGATTTAGATCACGAAGCCTTGTTCAATATCCATCGTGAAGCAACACGTAAAGCGATCGAAAAAGCAATGAATAACGAGCCAAGCATTGATTTCTTATTAGAAAATCAAGAAAAATTGGTACATAAATACTACCAAAGAGCATTAGATGCTAAAGCTGAAAAAAGCTAAGTTGTTTTAACAACTAAACTTTTTATCAAGAAATCAATGGTCTATCCGTTAACCCGTATAGACCATTTTTTTTGAGCCAAATTAATAACATGAACAAAGTAGCTGAAGCCGACATGGATCTATATTCCATTGACAAATTAATGCATGAAACACGTCAGTTAGCGGCAAAATACCGCATGACGACAGGCACAACACTGCCTGTTACAGGTGAAATTGCACGCTTTGATGTATCAAAGGCATTAAATTTACAGCTTGTTGATGATTTAACGCTTGGTTATGATGCAGAAGGTAAAGCCGAAAGAGCAGGTCTACGCATTCTAATTAAAGGCCGAGTTATATTCGAAGATAGTCGTTCTAGCCCACGTATTGGTCAAATTAACCCAGATGGTCGTTGGGATAACGTGGTCATGGTGTTATTTGATGATGACTATATGCCCGTTGAAATGTACGAAGCATCATCTGATGACATTAATGCGGCAATCAAAACAAAATCAGACAGTCAAAATAAAAAGCGAGGTGCCATGTCAGTTGCCCAATTTAAAATAATTGGTCAATTAGTCTGGACACGAGAAGATGGGATTGAAGATAAAGTGTGGGATAATAATAACGACTAAACACAAGGAGTCGTTAATATGAGTGTATCTGGTTTCATCTTTTTTGGGCTAATTGTAGTAGCCCTTTTCTATATTATCTCGATTTATAATAGTCTTGTAAGCCTTAAGCATAGTGTAAGCAAAGCTTGGGCAAACATCGATGTACTACTTAAACAGCGTCATGATGAGCTTCCAAAGCTTGTTGAAACCTGTAAGCAATACATGAAGTTTGAGCAGGAAACCCTTGAAAAGGTTATGAAAGCTCGCTCATCAGTAGCAAGCGCCCAACAGCAAGGTGACATTCCTGCCTTAGGTCGAGCCGAAGGTGCAATGCGTTTAGGTTTGGGTAGTCTATTTGCAGTAGCTGAAGCCTATCCCGACTTAAAATCTGACGAAACCTTCCAACATCTACAGTCTCGCATTACAGGATTAGAAAACGCGATCGCTGATCGTCGTGAGTTCTACAATGAAAGCGTTAATAATAATAACGTTAGAATTGAGCAGTTTCCTGATGTATTTATCGCACGCATATTTAATTTCGAATCGCATGAATTACTTGTATTTACTGATGATGAGAAAACGGACGTGAATATTAGTCAATTATTCGATAAATAATGTGGTTTGAACTTATTGCTTCAATAGAAAGCAATATCATCCAGCTTGAATCCTATGAGTTTTGGATCATTATCGTCATCCTCGCTGCGATCAGTATTTACTCTTTCATTAGAATGAGCCGGTGGTGGCAACATTCTAGAGTGATGGAGGATGTTCCTACCTCTAAAGTTCGTTCAGCCCCACAAGGTTACGTTGAGCTCATTGGCCATGCAAAAATGATGGAGGGCCCAGTCATTGTTTCTCCACTTAGTGGTAAAACATGTGTGTGGTACCGCTATAAAATTGAAGAAAAAATAAAAACTTACGATACGAAAGGTCGTTCTCGTACATATTGGCATGTTGTTAAAGAAGAAACGAGTGACGAATTATTTTTATTAGAAGATGAAACTGGTCGTTGCGTGATCGATCCTGATGATGCCGACGTAATAGCAAACAATAAACGTACATGGCACAAACGAACGGTAATACCCCCCAGACGTTATACAGAAGAGTTGATTGTCGATAAGGAGGCACTTTATGCCATTGGTTTATTTAAGACTGTTGCCAATAGTGAACGACAAAAACAAAGAGAGCAGGTTAATTATCTATTACGAGAATGGAAAAATGCCCCCAATGAACTATTACACCACTATGATCTGGATAGAGATGGAGAGCTAAGTCTGGCTGAATGGGAGCATGCAAGACATGCAGCTGAGCGCCAGGTTAAGCGTGAGCATGGTCAATTTGAAAAGTTAGAACAATTAAATGTGTTGAAACACAGCCCTCATAAAAACCAAGGCTTTATTCTTTCAACTATTCCCGAGCATAAATTAATCAAACACTATAAACTCAGAGCTCTTTTAGCATTAGTTGTCTTTTTTGCCTGTGGCAGTTCAGTCGTGTGGGCAGTAAATATAAGGTTAGTAATTTAATCTTACAACTTCAAATGCTAGAAAATAGTGTTATTGATGTAGTACTGGGCTTCACACAAAATGATGCAGTTAATCCTCTGCAATATTAATGATTACGGGTATAAGAATGCAAGATCAGATGGAACATGTATTCAGTCAATCTGGGCTGTTATCACACTATATAGAGGATTATGCTCCAAGGCAGCAACAGCTAGAAATGGCTCAAGCCATAGAGAAGGCGCTCACTAATGCAGAAGTGTTAGTAGCAGAAGCGGGGACGGGGACGGGGAAAACCTATGCTTATTTAGCGCCTGCTATTTTATCTGGCCAAAAAACATTCATATCGACAGGTACCAAAAACCTTCAAGATCAATTGTTTTATAAAGACTTACCCTTATTAAAAAAAGCACTGGCAACACCTTTTAGAGCTGCACTTTTAAAAGGGCGAAGTAATTATTTATGTCACTATCGTCTTGATATGGCTCAGACAGATCCCTTACAAAAAATTCACTATGTCAGCTTACAAGCCTTATCAGAATGGTCTGAAAAAACAAAAACAGGTGATTTGAGTGAAAGTAATATATTAGAAGATAACTCTCCTCTTTGGTCAAAAGTAACCTCCACTATTGATAACTGCTTAGGCCAGGAGTGCCCGAACTATTCTGACTGTTTTATTAGTGAAGCACGAAGAAAAGCACAAGAAGCAGATATTGTAGTCATCAATCATCACCTTTTGATGTCTGATATGGCGCTAAAGGCATCAGGCAGAGGTGAGATATTACCCAGTGCAGATGCTTATATTATTGATGAGGCACATCAACTACCAGAAATCGCAACCCAGTTCTTAGGCGATAGGCTCAGCAGTCATCAAATACATGAACTTTGTCGAGATAGTATTCGAGAAATGGAAGAAGATGCTTCTGATATGGGGCGTATTCGTGATTATGCAGATAAAACAGAAGCTGCAATGCGTGCTTTACGACTTACTATTGGTGATAAAGAACAGCGAACACCATGGAAAGTCGTATTTGATAAGTTAGGTGTTAAGACTAAACTTAGTGACCTCACCGAATGCTTAATTGACCTTGCAGAAGAACTGAGTATTGCAGCAGAGCGAGGAAAGGGTCTAGAGCAGTGCCATTCCCGATGTAATGAGCTTATTGATACGCTTGTTTTGTTTAGCCATAAGAAAGTGGATGATAATCAAGTGTTATGGATAGATATCCGTAGTAGTGGACTAATCTTACATGCGACACCACAGGAAGTCAGTCAACATTTTCAACAGTGGATGGATGAAAAACCGACATCATGGATATTTACATCAGCAACATTAACCGTGGCAGGAAGGTTTAACAACTTCAATACACAGCTTGGGATCCAAGAATCAGAAACGGCTATTTGGCCCAGCCCGTTTGATTATGAAAAACAAAGTCTTCTCTATATGCCGAATATTCCGGTTGAACCAAAGGACGATGAATATAATACTTATATAGCTGACATTGCAAAAGACATCATTAGACACAGTAAAGGTCGGACGTTTTTATTGTTTACCAGTTACCGAGCTATGCATAGCGTGGCAGATGCCTTAGAAGAACTGGATGATTACCCGTTAATGATTCAAGGAACTGCATCTAAATCTAAATTACTTGAAGAGTTTCGAGATCATGGCAATGCAGTATTGCTAGGTACGAATAGCTTTTGGGAAGGTGTTGATGTTAGAGGTGAGGCTTTATCATGCGTCATGATAGATAAGATACCATTTGCATCACCAGGCGATCCCGTATTACAAGCTAGAATTGATGGCTTGCGAGAGCAGGGGGGGAACCCTTTTTCATCAATACAGATTCCAGCAGCTGTGATCCAATTAAAACAAGGAATTGGGCGACTTATTCGTGATCCGAATGATTATGGTGTGCTGGTACTTTGTGACCCACGCTTTTTAACGAAACCCTATGGAAAACTTTTTTTACGTAGTTTACCTGCAATGCCTATCACTCAAAATAGTGCTGATGTAGAGAGGTTTTTCGAGAATATGAATATATAATATACATGATATGTATTTAGTATCATACTGATATTAATGTATATTATTGATCTTTTACTTCTCTAGGTAAGAAAGAGCTGTCATAAATGAGGCTTCTTGAAATTGCTTTAAACCAGTGTCACTAAAATTCATTTGAAGGTGACTTCTTTTCATTATTTCTTTAGTTTGTGATGGTGAAAGTAGGCTAACATTTAAGCCATCAATCAATTGAATCGCAGCTTCAAGTTTGAATCCAACTGAACCACCTGCAAACTTACCCTTTGTCATCCTTTCACGTATAACGACATGATCAATTTGATAATCTTCCATCAATTTTGCAAAATCAAACTGGAATTTTGTTAATTGTTCAGTATTTGTAGCATCAGATATTGTTAACTTTTTTACTCGACATTCATGTAATGCAAACAAGCCGTCTGTTAAAGACATAAGACATATAATTGCATCATTACCTTTTAATTCGATACCACAAATTTTCATTATTAAAACCCACACGACTAAATTAAGGGTATATAGTACTCGCTTAGCAAGGTAAGAGTACTAGCGATTTGTTTTACGTCTATATATCAGGAGTTTAGCTATGATTACACTATATGGAAGCGGACAATCTCGCTCGTTTAGGGCATTGTGGGCATTAGAAGAATCTGGGCTCGACTATCGTTACAATGCTGTAGCCATAGGTAGTCCAGAAAAAGGTGGTACCCAGACTGAATCTTATAGGAGCTTAAATTACCAGGGTAAAGTACCTTCCTTAGAACATGATGGTACGGTAGTAAATGAGAGTGCTGCAATTCTGAATTACATTGCAGCATTATCGCCAAGTAAAAACTTAATGCCTCTGAATGATCTGAGATTACGGGCTTATTATGATGAATTATGTTTTTTCGTTTTAGCCGAATTAGAACAAGCATTATGGACAAATGCGAAACACAAGTTTGTATTACCAAAAGAATATCGTACTCGTGGCATTATCGATACGACACATTGGGAATTTTCTAAATCACTAAATGCTTTAATACATTATCTTAATGAGTCTAAGTTTGCCATCAATGATCATTTCACAATGGCTGATATTTTAATTTCACACACATTACAGTGGGCAGAAGGTTCTAAATTTAAAATCCAGCAATCACTGTTAGATTATAAAAATAGAATGTATCAACGCCCAGCATGCAAAAGAGCAATAGAAACACTCCATAATTGATCGCAAGTACTTACACATGTTCTAGGTACCAATAATTGATACTCTATTTAACATAATATACATTATGCGAATCTATAGATATGAATAATATGATTGGGAATGTGTCGAAACGTGCTAGTTTTGATTACCGTGTAATCGGGATTAGTTGACTATATAGATGTAGCTGATGGAAACAAATGTGTTTGTACAGGAAGACGTTGAAGGAGTATGAAGTATTAAAAAGTAAGTATGTTGTACCGCAACATTTAAATTAGATTTAAATTCTGAAGACGGTTGTCCGGATAGGCGCGTGTGATTTAGTGCAGTGAGTTTTAAAAATAGAGGCAACACAGTTATGAGAATCGCCCTTCCCCAGTTGATACTGAGTGTATAAAAAAAGGCATCCGAAGATGCCTTGATCTATTTAGAAGTGCATGTAGTGCTTTTTCAGTGTCTTAGTTACTTGCCAAACACTTTTTAAGCCATCAGGGAAAATGACATAATCACCTGGTACGATTGTAACGGGTTCGCCACCATCTGGAGTAACAACAATTTCACCTTCTAAGATGTACGAACGTTCGTTCTTATTGTCAAAATCAAGGCGAAATTCAGATACTGGGCAGTCCCAAATATTCCAACTAGAAACGCCTAATTCTTTTAAACGTTCTTCACTTAAGTTTTTTTCAATGATAATTTCTGGCATAACATTCCTACACTGTATATTGTTAGTAAAATGGATTCAAAATCCTAATTGCTATTTAATAGCAAAGTGCCATCACAGACCGTGTGGCACAGGGATGATAACAGAACTTCACTGATAACACGACGTCATTCATTCAAAGAGCTATATTTAGATATGTATCGACGGGCAAGAATGAATTGTTCTGCTTATAAAGGTATTTTTAAACGGTTGTTAGTATCACGGCTTTTTTTCACCAAATCATTATCAAGCTTATGTGTATTAGACTTTGCTAAGCGATCATATAGTAGTACGTTGACTGATGCCGCAAGATTCATACATCCAATTGTTGGCACATAGACTACGGAATCAGCCTTATCAATAATGTCCTGACTGATTGATCCGTCTTCTGGTCCAAAAATATAAAATGCATTGTCGGGGTGTTTGAACGCAGGCAATGGAATTGCATTCACCACTAACTCTACACAGATTATTTCCGTATCCTTATCAACTGAATTAATAAGGTCATCAACACCGGAGACTGTGACACCCACACTAACTTTTCTACTCATATCAACAGAGCGACCTTGATAACTTAAGGCGCGAGGATACCGAGTACCTGTATAAAAAATATCTTCAACTTGATAATTTCCTGCTGCACGCATTACTGAGCCGACATTGTCAGGACTCTTGGGATTGATTAAGCCTATGTTTACTTTTGAACTCGTCATTGTGCGAAACCTTTAGTTTTGCAACATGTAGAAGTGATTTTGGAATGGCTGTCTAAATCGTTCGTGACATGCTAAACAAGTCTGTTGAAGTGTTGCAAAGTTAGATATTATTTTATTGCCATCATGCTGTGCAGCCGAGATAGCCAATTCTGAAGCACTATTATGTGTTTTCATATCCATTCCTTTAAAAATGGCAATTTCATCACCTAAATAAGCAAGTATCTGTGACATTTCCTTGGCCGGTGGCTTAGGATGATTTGCAATTAGAGGTGCAATTTCTGCAACGACTGCCCAGTCTTCATAAGAAATAGCATGTGTAATGCCTTGCATATTAGTATCCATCTCCTGCATTATCACTTGTAGTACTAGCAGCCCTTCTCGCTTATCCTGAGCATCAGAAAAGGTATAATTGCTAATAAGCAAAAGTGATAAGACAGTGATTATGATCGTCTTGTTTAATAGTTTAGTGTCCATTTAAGCTTTCCATTTCTGTATATTTATTTAATATCCTTTACAATGTCAGACTATTTCTTATGATTCTATTTCTTTACTTATGACAAGCCCTACACAAAATACCAATGACCGTGATGATGTCATTTGTGACTGTACCGGAACAACTAAAACAAAAGTACAGCAACTTATTGATGATGGTGCTGATAGCCTTGATGCCATTGCTGATGCTACAGGTTCATGCACTGGCTGTGGATCGTGCGATATTTTAGTGATGGAAATGCTTGAAAGCTAGCTTAAAGCGCACCAGACTCTTGTAATAATTGATGAATACTTTCGGCCATTAACTTATACCCCTGAACATTAGGGTGGATTTGGTCAGACTTTAATTTTGGGTTACGTTCCACTTTAGGTAAAATGCCTAACTCAATAGGAATATTGTAGTTAGCTGCAAGCTCAGGATATATCTCTGGAATATTCAGCATTAAATTGAAGTTAGGCACCCCTATTAACACTACTTCAGCGCCGGTACTTTGGATTAGTTCGATCATGCTTTTAAGATTATTTTGAAGTTGTACCTTACCTAATTTTCGAATTATATCGTTACCACCATGACACAGAATAACGAGTTCAGGCTCGGTTTCTTGCAAGACATCAACTAGACGCTCAAGACCATGTTTTGTTATTTCCCCTGGAATTCCCTTGTTGATGACCGTTCGCCCAGTTAATTGGGATAAAATTACTGGGTAGCTTTGAGTGTTGCTATTAACGCCTGTTCCATAGGTTAAGCTATCACCAAAAGCGAGGATTGTTGCATTGCTATCTAATGGGGATAGTAATGGTGGCTTATCTGAGCAGCTGACTAGTGCTATGGCGAAGCATAATACGATAATCCTAGCTATAAACTGTCCCTGCTTCATTTTAAAACCTATGACGTTGTTGGAAATAGTCGTTTAAAGTTATCACTTGTTGCTAAGGCAATATTATCTACAGTATCACCGCGTAATTCTGCAAGAAATTCAGCAACATGTTTTACATATGCGGGTTTGTTCGTTTTTCCTCGATGAGGCATGGGGGCAAGGTAAGGTGCATCAGTTTCTATTAATATGCGATCTAATGGTAGTTTTTTTGCAACGTCTTGAAGTTCTCGTGCATTTTTAAATGTCACAATGCCTGATAGAGAAATATAGAAACCAATATCTAAGGCACGTTGAGCTGTTTCCCAGTTCTCAGTAAAGCAATGAATGATGCCTCCAGCTTGTTCGGCATCTTCTTGCTCTAGAATATCCATCGTATCATCACGTGCTTCACGAGTATGAATGATCAGTGGTTTTTTAAGCTGTTTGGCAGCCTCAATGTGTATACGAAAACGGTCTCTCTGCCATTCTAAATCGCCTTCACTACGAAAGTAATCAAGTCCAGTTTCACCTATAGCAATCACTTTCTCATGTTGAGCTAATGTGGTGAGCTCATCAACAGAGAAGTGTTCATGCTGCTCCACATTTGGGTGAATTCCAACACTGGCTGTAATATCTTTAAAGCGTTCAGCAATAGAAATGACATCTTGGCAGCTTGCTTTATCTATGGCAATGCATAAGATGTGATCAACACTATTCTCTTTAGCTTGAGCAATAACAGCTTCTAAGCCACCCTCTTCTTCTGCCAGTAAATTAAGGTGGCAGTGCGAATCTATAAACATGATTAAACTTCTTTGAGGCTTGGTTACATTGTGTGAGTAATTTTACCTGACTTTAATCGATCAGCCAGGAAGGTTTCAATTTTATTTTTTACTGTGACGCCGGCATCATCGATATTGCTAAAATGAACGCCGATGCCAGCAGATTGATTACCTTGAGCACCTTTGGGTGTGATCCAAGCAATCGTACCTGCTACTGGAATTCTCTCAGGTTCTTTCATTAGCGTTAATAAGATAAATACTTCTTCACCTATCTCGTAAACCTTGTTAGTCGGGATGAAAATTCCACCATTTATTAGGAATGGCATATAGGCATGATAAAGCATGTTTTCATCACTTATCTTGAGTGACAAAATACCTTTCCGAGGATTCATAGCCATAGTTCTTTACCTTAAGGTTTAACGATTAATAGCAGATGTTTTAGTTTCTATAATAGAAACCATAAACTGCTCTATTAACAATGTCTTGTTAATGTTATTTGAAGACGATGTTAACTTTATTGCAGCAATGATGCAATCGTAAATAGTCCAGTATTGGGAACTGTCATTACTATCGCCTTGATTTTGTATTTTTATTAAGCGATTTTTTATATTATTTTGTAAATAATTGAAAACCATTAAAAGATCGTACTGTAACCAGTCTTTTGCTAATGCTACTGGATTTGCTTGCCCTTCTATTAATAACTCAAAATCATAATCTACTTGTTTAAGCTTATTGACTAGATCACTTTCTAACAGATCTAAAACGGCAATTGGTGCGCCCTTTGCAATCATTAATAAAGGACGTAGGTCCACACCTTTATCAACAGTGCTTTGCGTATACAACCAAGCAATAGCATCATTTTGGCTAGGTGTCGATAAACTTAGCTTTTGACAACGGCTTAAAACAGTAATCGGAAGTTTTTCTGTCTTGGCTGAAATTAGAATTATTAAGGTGTTCTTTTGTGGCTCTTCAAGTAGTTTTAAAAGGCTATTGTTGGCATTAATATTCATGTTTTCGGCGGGAGATATTATTACTGTCTTCCACTTTGCAATGGTAGGTGTAAGTTCTTGCTTATCTTTTAGCTGACGAATTTGTTCTATTTTAATTTGTTTACCACTTTCTTCTGGCTGAATAAGCGTATGGTCAGGGTGAGTTCCAGCAGTAAATAGTTGGCAGCTATGGCACTGACCACATATTTGGTGATTGTTGTCATTACACAATACGGTTGCGGCAATGTGATTAGCTAAATTAAGTTTTCCTAACCCCGTAAGCCCAGTCAAAATAATCGCATGTGGCAAACGGTCTTGACTTATTTGTTGGCTAATATGTTGCCATTGTGACTCTTGCCATGGATATAACATTTATAATAAAGGCTGAATAATGTTGGTAATTTGAAGCTCAATATCTAAAATTGATTGGCTTGCATCAATAATTTTTATACGTTCAGGCTCTTCTTCGGCTCGGACTAAGTAACACTCTCTAACCTTTTGGAAGAAGTCGACTTTTTCTTGTTCAAATCGATCTACACCTTGGTTTCGGCTGAGAACACGCTGCTGCCCAAGTTCAACGGGTAAATCAAATAGTAAGGTTAAGTCTGGCTTTAATCCATTTAATGTCCACTGTGCAAGCTCTTCAATACGTTGCTGATCTATCCCCCGCCCTCCACCTTGATACGCAAATGTTGCATCAGTAAAGCGGTCGGACAATACCCACTGTCCACGGTTTAATGCAGGCTTAATTACTTGTGAGACATGTTCTGCACGTGCCGAAAACATAAGCAATAGTTCGGTATCAACAGCCATGGCAGTGTCTGTCGGCATTAATAATAATGATCTTATTTTCTCACCAAGCTCAGTTCCGCCAGGCTCTCGAGTTACTGTCAAAGACTTATTATGTTCTGATAAATAACGCTGAATAAAGGCAAGTTGTGTTGATTTCCCTGCCCCTTCAATACCTTCAATACTTATAAATTTCGCATTCATTAGTTTTTCTTTTTTAACTGATACTTTCTAACAGCCTTATTGTGGTCGACTAAACTATTAGAGAAAACGTGACGGCCTTCTTTGCCTGTCGCCACAAAATAAAGACTTTTGCCATCCTCTGGGTGCAAGGCTGCATGTATTGCTTCTGTACTAGGCAATGCAATCGGGGTTGGAGGAAGCCCGTAGCGGGTATATGTATTGTACGGTGTATCTTTCTTCAAGTCTTTACGACGAATATTACCATTGTACTGCAAGCCCATTCCATAAATAACAGTAGGATCAGTTTGTAATCGCATTCCCTTTTTTAATCTACGAACGAACACGCCAGAAATTTGGGGACGTTCTTCAGCGATACCTGACTCTTTTTCAATGATCGACGCCATAATTAAGGCATCATATTTTGTTTTATAAGGTAGGTTTTCTGCTCTGTTTTTCCATGCTTCTTCAAGGGTTGAGCTCATTAACTGGTGTGCGCGTTGCAATAACTGTTTATCAGTTGTTCCAGCAGTAAAAAAATATGTTTCAGGCAAAAACTCACCTTCACCATGACTGGCATATTCAATCGCCTTCATTACACTCGGCAAGTCAGTGTTGGAAAGTGTTTTCCTGATACGTTTATCATTATGAATGTTATTAATGAGTTGCTGGCTGCTAAGCCCCTCAACAATCGTAAATGAATATTGGATTACTTTGCCTGAGGTTAGCTGATCAAGAAATTCAGGTAATGTGGTATTTTTCTTAATCAGGTATTCACCTGTTTTGATTAGGTGTGCCTTATTGTTAAGGCGCCCATAAACATAGAAGTAATCTATAGGGAATGTTGATAAGCCGGCATTCTTAAGGTCTCTGCTTATTTGCTTTAGGTTGCTACCTGGCTTAACGGTATAAGTAAAACCATTTTCGGGAACATTTAAAAATGATGTTTTAAAACGGTCATGTTCATAGTTAATAGTGATTGTGACAATCACGAATACTATTATGCTGATAACTATTAATTTTGAAGCTAGACGCACCTTACCTCTCCATCTCAGATAAATGAAGCTGAAGTTTTTTAGTTATTGGACCGTGTTGGTATGTAATCTCAGTATCAATGATTTTTGTTACAGGCCAAATTCCATTAAGACTGTTACAGATAAAAAGCTCATTTGCACTAATTAAAACATCACGAGTCAGTGTGTTTTCTTTAACGATAAGGCCAAGCTGCTTAGCAATGTTAATAATCGTCGCTCTCATGATCCCTGCAACACCAGAGGCATTTAATAAGGGAGTGATCAGCTGGTCGTTTATTACTACAAACACATTACTCATTGTGCCTTCAATTAAGTGATGCGATTGATCAAACATTAAGCCTTCAGCAATCATAGGATCATCCCATTCATTACGGGCTAATACATTGTCAAGGCGGTTAAGATGCTTAAGCCCAGCTAAAACAGGGTTTTCAGACAGTAAGTGATGACAAAATTGAACTGAAATACCATCTGTAACAAAGCTTTGTGGATAGTTTGGCAGAGGGTGAGTAGAAATTATACGAGTTGGTTCAATTGAATTATCAGATTTATAGCCTCTCCCGCCGACACCTCGAGTGATTATAATTTTAATGACGGCACTCGAACCATTTAAACTTTGATAAACAGTATCTAACTCTTGCTGTAATAATTCAATTTGATTGAATGGGATGTTGAGACGCTTGCAGCCAAGCAAAAGTCGCTGAAGGTGTGCATCAATAAACTCAGCTATACCATTACGAAATGCGATAGTTTCAAATAAACCATCGCCATATTGTAGGCCACGATCTGCAATAATGATTCTGTCTTCGGCTTCTCCGTTAATCAGAATCACTTCTAGATCAATCTCTTAAGATAGTTTCTTAAAGATTACTGTGCCATTTGTACCGCCAAAGCCAAATGAGTTCGACATAGCAACATCAATAGACATCTGACGTGCAGTGTGTGGAACATAATCTAAATCACACTCAGCATCTGGATTATCTAAATTTATTGTTGGTGGAGCAACTTGATCTTGAATAGCAAGAACACTAAAGACTGCTTCAACGCCGCCTGCAGCGCCTAATAAGTGACCAATCATTGATTTTGTCGAACTGACTGCAACATCATAAGCTGCTGGACCAAAGGCAGATTTAATGGCCTGTGTTTCACCTGCATCACCTGCAGGTGTTGATGTACCATGAGCATTAACGTAATCGACCTGTTCTGCAGATAAACCTGCATCGGCCATAGCATTTTTCATGCAACGTGCAGCACCTTCACCGCCTACTGATGGTGAAGTCATGTGGTATGCATCAGAGCTCATGCCTGAACCAACAAGCTCAGCGTAGATGTGTGCACCGCGTTTAACCGCATGTTCATATTCTTCCAATACAACCATGCCTGCACCATCACCTAGAACAAAACCATCTCGATCTTTATCCCAAGGTCGGCTTGCAGCTTCAGGATCATCATTTCGTGTTGAAAGTGCACGAGCAGCAGCGAAACCACCTAGACCTGTTTTTGATGTCGACATTTCTGCGCCACCTGCCAACATAATGTCAGCATCACCATATTGAATCATGCGACCTGCTGAGGCGATGTTATGAGTACCACTTGAACAGGCTGTTGCAATAGCGATATTTGGGCCTTTTAGACCAAACATTATTGATAAGTTACCAGCAACCATATTGATAATGTTACTAGGAACAAAGAAAGGAGAAATTTTGCGGGGCCCGCCTTTGAGGTAGGCATCATAACCTGCTTCAATACCAGGTAGACCACCGATTCCAGCACCTATAGCAACACCGAATCGCTCTGCATTTTCATCGGTTACTTCAAGTCCAGAATCTTCGACTGCTTCTTTACCTGCTGCAATACCGTAGTGGATGAATGTATCCATCTTCTTAGCATCTTTGCGAGGGATAATGCTCGTAATATCAAAGTTTTTGATACTACCGCCAAAACGAACAGAGAAGGCAGAAACATCAAAGACTGTAAGCGGAGCAATACCGCTTTTACCTGCGAGAATATTCTCCCAAGTTTCTTTTACATTTAAACCAACTGGTGTGATGGCACCAAGGCCAGTAACAACAACACGACGTTTAGACATCAGGTCTCCCTCTCTTTTTCGCTATAGCATAAACAACATAGCCGCCTAGTGTGCGTGAACACAGCTAGGCGGCTATTGTAAAGCAATGACTAATATTAAGACTGTACTGAATTAATATAATTAACCGCTTCGCTAACTGTAGTGATTTTCTCAGCATCTTCATCTGGAATTTCACATTCAAATTCTTCTTCAAGTGCCATTACTAATTCAACTGTATCTAAAGAATCAGCACCCAAATCATCAATAAATGAAGCTTCAGTTGTTACTTCATCAGGGCTTACACCAAGTTGTTCAACAACAATATCTTTTACTCGAGCTACGATATCACTCATAACGTATGTTTCCTTCAGTGGTTAAATACACAAAACGTGAACGCATTTTATAGTGCAGACACTTTTGAGACAAGCTAAATCACACAATTAGGGCTTTATCTCGGGACGAAATAGCTAACTTTATATAAAATTAGCTCATTAATTCATATACATACCGCCGTTTACATTTAGATTCTCACCTGTAATGTATGCGGCTGGTTCGCTGGCCAAGAAGCTAACTGCGGCAGCAATTTCTTCTGGTGCACCAAGACGTTTAATAGGGACTTGTGATAATAATGTCGTTTTATGATCATCAGACAAAGAACTTGTCATATCAGTATCAATAAAACCAGGAGCAACTGTATTAACAGTAATGTTTCTAGGGCCTACTTCACGTGCTAATGATTTACTAAATCCAATGACACCTGCTTTTGCAGCTGCATAGTTCGTTTGTCCTGCATTACCCATCACGCCCACAACTGAAGTGATTGTAATAACGCGACCCCAACGTGCTTTTGTCATTGCGCGTAGGCAACGTTTAGTAATTGTAAATATTGGTGTTAAGTTGGTATCAATGATGTCATTCCATTCATCATCTTTCATGCGCATTAATAAGTTATCACGCGTGATACCAGCATTATTAACTAAAATAGTGGGCGCACCATATGTTTCTTCAGTTGCTGATACAACTGTTTCAATAGAAGCAGCATCAGTAACATTTAAAACCATACCGGCGCCTGTGATTCCAGCGTCTTGTAAAAATGCAGTGATTGTTTCAGCACCACCTTCTGACGTTGCTGTACCAACAACTGTAGCACCTTGCTGACCTAAACTTAATGCAATTGCACGGCCGATACCGCGTGTTGCACCTGTTACTAATGCAATTTTACCTTCTAAACTCATGACGCTTCTCCTAATGCTTGTACTGCTTTTTCTAATGTCGCTGAATCCAATACAGGGTAGGCAACAGCTGATTTATTGATTCGTTTCGTGAGACCCGCTAATACCTTTCCTGGGCCACACTCTACAATCTTGTCGACGCCTTGTTCTGCTAGAAACTGTACAGTCTCAACCCAACGAACTGGACTGTGCAATTGTTGAGCTAATAGACGCTTAATTTCATCAGTGTCAGAAGTACTTGTCACACTCACATTATGAATAACAGGTGTTTGTGGCGCTGCAACTGTAATGTTGGTCAGTGCTGCTGCAAGGTTTTCTGCTGCTGGCTTCATCAATGCACAGTGTGATGGTACGCTAACAGGTAACAGTAAAGCACGTTTAGCACCCTTCTCTTTTGCTAATTCAAGTGCTTTATTGACTGCATCAACTGAACCCGCAATGACGACTTGACCTGGAGAATTAAAATTCACAGCTTCAACAACGCCTAATGCTGATGCTTCGTCACATAAAGCTATAACGGTATCATCATCTAATCCTAGAACAGCAGCCATTGCACCTTCGCCAGCAGGTACTGCTTGCTGCATGAATTGACCACGCTGTGATACTAAGGTGATCGCATCGGCAAAATCTAATGCGCCGGCAGCCACAAGTGCAGTATATTCACCCAGACTGTGCCCAGCAAAATAGTCTGGTTTGATATCAGTTGTTTTCTGCCAGCATCGCCAAACAGCTATTCCAGCAGCAAGCATTGCAGGTTGTGTTTTATCTGTTTGATTAAGTTCTTCTACAGGACCATTCGACACAAGGTTCCATAAATCGTAACCCAAAGCATCTGATGCTTGTGAAAAAGTCTCTTGAACTTCTGGAAATTGAACTGCCAACTCTGACAGCATTGTTAAAGATTGAGATCCCTGACCGGGAAATACAAAAGCTAAACTCATTTATTGAACCTCAAAGGTAATGAGACATAGGTCTCTAACGCTATGACTAATATTTTAGTAAGGCCGAACCCCAAGTGAATCCACCACCGAATGCTTCGAGAAGTAGAGTTTCACCACGTTGAATTCGTCCATCACGGACTGCAACATCTAATGCTAAAGGAATAGATGCTGCTGAAGTATTTCCATGCTCATCCACTGTCACAACAACGTGGTCCATAGGCATGCTTAGTTTTTTAGCAGTAGCAGAAATAATACGAATATTGGCTTGATGTGGTATTAACCAGTCAATATCCTTTTTATCCATATTATTGGCTAAAAGTGTTTCATCAACAATGCTACTTAAAGTACGAACTGCAACTTTAAATACATCATTGCCCTGCATCTCAATAAAGGCTGAGTCTTCACTTTCAATAGCACCAGGACCTGTAGGAACATTGAGAAGTTTATTGTAACTACCATCACAGTGTATATGAGTAGACAAAATACCGGTTTCTTCAGAAGCTTGAAGTACTACAGCGCCTGCACCATCTCCAAACAGTACACAGGTATTTCTATCAGTCCAGTCAACAATACGTGACAGAGCCTCAGCACCAATCACTAATGCATTTTTAACGCTGCCTGACTTTATAAATTTATCAGCAATTGTTAAGGCATAAACAAAGCCTGTGCAAACAGCTTGAACATCAAAAGCAGGACAGCCACTGATGTTTAATCTTTCTTGAACAAGTGATGCTGTGCTTGGAAATATTTGTGGTGGCGTTGTTGTGGCAACAATAATTAAATCAATATCATTATTATTTATTCCAGCAGCTTCAATAGCTTTTTCGGCAGCAAAAAATGCAAGATCAGTTGTTGTTTGATCATCTGCCACAATATGACGTTTTTTTATACCGGTTCGAGACTGAATCCACTCGTCGGTTGTTTCCACCATTTTTTCAAGTTCTAGATTTGATAGTGCTTTCTCTGGTAAATAACTACCTGTTCCAGCAATCCTTGAATAGATCATGCAACATGTCCTTCAAGTAGAACTTCTAAATGTTTACTGATATTGGTTGGTACGTCATGCTCAGCTTCAACAATAGCGATATTAATCGCATTGGCAAAACCGATCGCATCTGTTCCGCCGTGACTCTTAATAACAATGCCTTGCAGACCAATAAAGTTAGCACCATTGTAAGCACGTGGATCTAGCTCATCACGAAAATGTTTTAAAACAGGTGATGCAATCAATCCAGCAATTTTAGTGAATATATTACGGCCAAATGATTGGCGTAAGAAATGGCGGATCATATGAATAACGCCTTCACTTGCTTTTAATGCAACATTGCCTACAAAGCCATCACAGACAACGACATCAACTTGACCTTCATATAAGCCATCGCCTTCGACAAAGCCTTGATAATTCAGATCAGTTTCTTTTAGTAAACGAGCTGCTTCTTTAACACGCTCATTACCTTTTATCTCTTCTTCACCAATATTTAACAGGCCGACAGTAGGGTTTTCATTACCATCAACTAATTCAGCTAATACTGAGCCCATGACGGCAAATTGAACTAAATGCTCAGCGCTTGAATCAATATTTGCACCCAAATCAAGAACATAAGTATGCCCTTTCATTGTAGGTAGTGCTGAAACAATTGCAGGACGTTCAATACCTGGTAATGTTTTCAATACAAATCGAGCTGTTGCCATCAAGGCGCCAGTGTTACCAGCACTCACACAAGCAGCCGCTGTACCCTCTTTTACAAGGTTGATAGCAACACGCATAGACGAGTCTTTCTTACCTCGTAAGGCAAGTGCAGGTGACTCATCCATTGCCACAGTTTGAGAGGCGTGATGAATGATTAAACGTTCATTCTTTTCCTCACCGTGTTCTAACAAATGCTTTTGGAGGATATCTTTATCACCAACCAAAACCAAGCTAACATTCGGGTGAGATTTAAGCGCTGAAATAGCAGCGGGGATCACGACTTTAGGTCCGTGATCCCCGCCCATTGCATCAATAGAGATTGTTAAGCTCAATTAATTAAGCCTTATTCGCTTTTATCAGCAATAACTTTACGACCGCGGTAGTAACCATCTTCAGTTACATTGTGACGAAGGTGTAATTCACCTGATGTTGAATCAACTGATAATGTTTCAGCTGTTAATGCATCATGTGAACGACGCATGCCACGACGTGATGTACTTTTTTTGCTCTTTTGAACTGCCATTAGTAAAACTCCTAACCTAAAATAAATAACTTCTAATCTAATCTTTTGATTTAAGTGCTGCTAGCACTGCAAATGGTGACTCTTTCTTTTCAACATCTGTTTCAATTTCATCCCCAGCAAACCATGCTTCATCTGGTAAACAGCTATGGTCATGCTTAGGTATTAACGGTATAGCTAAAATCAATTCATCTTCAACAATTGAACTCAGTATCACTGGGTCATCACTATCTATCACCCATGGCTCATACTGTTCAGCCAAGCCTTCAACCTTTCTTTCACTATTAACTATCGCTAGTGATGTTTCTGTTTTTACTTCATATTGCATAGGTTCAGAACAACGTTCGCATATTAATGATAACGATGTTGTAAATTCACCATTCATATAAGGTGTGCCCAAAATCTTATCTATATCAAAGTTCATTTTCACATGAACCTCACCAGCATTATCATGAAGATAACCAGATAATCTCTTCATTTTATTTAGCTGTAGCTCACCTTCTAACGTTAAGCCACTTTTAGCTAATCGAAAAGGATCAATTTCAATAGGTAATTTTTGATGCATAATCGCCGGAATTATATAATAAAATTGCTTTTTTGGCAAAGTAAACAAGGACTAGCTTGACTTGATCACGCTGATGAATCTCGTCCACATAAGCGCATTATCCTTGACGGTGAAGTGTTACACCTTACCTTCTAATTGTTGTGTAACTCTATGACTGCACTAGCTTTATCATCTTCAGATTTGCTAGAGTCATTACGTAAAGAGTCTATGTAATCAAGGTATGCTTGATCAATATCTCCGGTAATATAGTTTGCATCAAAACATGAGGTATCGAAGCCTTCAACATCGTTATGTTTGTTAACTGCGAGTTCCAAGTCTTCTAGGTCTTGATAAATTAACCAATCTGCGCCCAATTCTTCTCTTATTTGCTCGACATTTCTGTCATGGGCAACAAACTCTTCGGGTGACGGCATGTCGATGCCGTAGACATTTGGGTAACGAACTGGAGGAGCTGCTGAGGCAAAATATACTTTGCGTGCTCCGGCATCTCGCGCCATTTGAACAATTTGTTGGGATGTTGTTCCGCGAACAATTGAGTCATCAACTAATAAAACGTTTTTACCTTCAAACTCCAGCCCTATTGGGTTTAATTTTTGACGAACCGACTTCTTGCGTTGAGTTTGACCGGGCATGATAAAAGTACGACCAATATAGCGGTTTTTGATAAAGCCCTCACGATACACAACGCCTAACTCTTCAGCTAATTGTACCGCTGCACTTCTGCTCGTGTCAGGAATTGGCATAACTACATCAATATCATGATCTGGAAAGTCATGTTTTATTTTTTGAGCAAGTTTATCGCCCATACGCATACGGCTTTTATGAACAGAAATACCGTCAATAATTGAATCTGGGCGTGCAAAATAAACATATTCAAACATGCATGGTGACAAAAGTGGATTGTCTGCACATTGTTGTGAATGGATATTACCCGACGTATCGATAAAAACACATTCACCAGGTGCAATATCACGCATCAAGGTATAGTCCAGAGAATCAATAGCAACACTTTCTGAGGCTACAATATAGTCATTGCCAGTTGAGGTTTCTTTTTTGCCAATAACAACAGGGCGAATACCGTAGGGATCACGGAATGCCAATACGCCTACTCCGGCAATCATAGCAACCACGGCATATGCGCCTTTACAGCGGCGATGAACTGTTTCAACTGCTTTAAAAACATCTTCCGCTTGAGGTTTTAATTTGTTTGTTTTTTGTAATTCGTGAGCAAGTATATTGAGTAATACTTCAGAATCAGAATCGGTGTTCAAGTGACGTCGATCACTTTCGAATAGTTCATCTTTCAGAACTTTGGTATTTGTTAAGTTTCCATTATGAGCTAAGGTAATACCAAATGGAGAGTTAACATAAAATGGTTGAGCTTCCGCAGACGTTGAGCAGCCTGCTGTAGGATAGCGAACATGCCCTATGCCCATATTCCCATTTAGTTTTAACATGTGGCGAGTATGAAATACGTCTTTAACCATACCGTTGTCTTTACGTAGAAAGAACTTTCCTTCCTCGTCACAGGTTACAATACCAGCGGCATCCTGACCACGATGTTGCAAAACTGTTAAGCCATCATACAAAGCCTGATTGACTTTCGATTGACTAACAATACCAATAATTCCGCACATAATAAGCCCTGTATATTTAGCTAAAGTCTATATATTCAGCAATATCTGTCGGTAAGAAATCTCTTAACCATATTGCTAGTTGTTCAAAATGCTCAAGTAACAGTGAATTCTGCCACCAGTTATCATTTGGCATTGGCGTGGCACCAGCCAAGAGTACAAGAAGTGCAACAATTGCAACACCTCGCACTAGACCAAAAATAATACCTAAAGCGCGATCTGTTCCTGTTAATCCCGTTTTCTCAACAATTTGTGAAATAAGGTGGTTAACTAAAGCACCTAAAATGAGCGTCACTAAAAATAGAGAGGTAAATGCCGTAAATAAACGAATTGAAGGTGTGACGATATAGTCTGCCAGTAAGGTTGCAACATGTGGATAAAACATTAAAGCAACCCAGAATGAGATTGCCCAGCTTGCAAGTGAGAGAACTTCTTTAATGAAGCCTCGGATAATACTGATTCCCGAAGAAAGCAGAATGATCCCAATAATTAGATAGTCAACCCAAAGCATAAATATACCGGTTAGTATTCTGAGGTAATAAAGCGGTAAAGTTTATCAGAATGATGGCAATGAACCCATCTATTATTTAATAAATAATTCATTTGATGTTTATTTAAATTGCTTACTTTGTTTTTTGAACTATTTGCGACTTAAGCCCTAGTTTCTTATTTAAAATGCTCGATGTTTTCTGAAGCATTGGCTTACTGTCATTAGGTCCGATTCTAACCCGATATATCTTGCCTTTAGGGCTATCAGTAGCATGTATATTGGCATCATAACCTAACGCAATTGTTTGCTTTTTTAGTGCCTGTGCATTCTTTTCTATTGAGAAACTAGCAAGCTGTAAGAACCAAGAATCGCTAACATTTTCACTCTCTTGTTTGGCTACTGGCGGAGGAGTAATAAGGACATTGTCTTTAATGTTTTCAACAACGGGAGCAAGCGCTTCCTTTTTACTTGTATCTAAAGCCGTTTCGATAGCTTCCAAGTTGTTAGGATCGACAAGCGCTTCGGTATCATCACCAATAACCTCAATATCACCTTCAGAGAGCACTTCGATAGAAGAAGTAAAATAATACTGCTCAACGCCTGGTGTCAGATCAATCGGCTTTTCTTCGCTTTGCTTTGCACTCGACATTAAAAAATAAGCAACACCACTAAACACACATACTAACAATAAAGCCCCTATTAGCCGCTGTTGCTGTATCTGTGTCATTACTTATTCTCCTATCACTAATGGTGATTCTGTGAACCAGACTCATGATAACTGCTTTTGTCATTTGAGATAACCTCATCATGTTCATCTATAGGCTCTGGCATTTTCTGTAATGCCACTTCAAGTACCTCGGTTATCCATCGAACAGGAATAATATCTAAACCTTCTTTGACATTCTCAGGAATTTCTTTGAGATCTTTTATGTTCTCATGTGGAATAAGAACTGTATCAATTCCACCTCTATGTGCGGCTAATAATTTCTCTTTTAAACCACCAATAGGCAATACTTCACCTCGCAGTGTAATTTCCCCTGTCATTGCAACGTTTGCTCGAACAGGGATCCCTGTAATTGCAGAAACTAGAGATGTACACATGCCTACACCGGCGCTAGGTCCATCTTTAGGCGTGGCACCTTCAGGAACATGGATATGCACATCATGGTCTTGCATAAAGTTAGTTGGAATGCCCCACTCATTTGAACGAGAACGAACGACAGTCGTAGCAGCTTGTATCGATTCTTGCATTACATCACCAAGCTTACCGGTATAGGCTGCTTTCCCTTTACCAGGCATTACTGCAGTTTCAATCGTTAATAGTTCACCACCGACTTCAGTCCAAGCAAGGCCTGTTACTTGACCAATTTGATCTGTATCTTCTGCAACACCGTATTGGAAATGATAAACACCAAGGTATTCTTCAAGGTTTTCTGCTGTTACAACTAAAGTTTCCGTTGGCTTATCTTGTAAAATTTGTTTTACAAGCTTACGGCATATTTTTGAAATCTCGCGTTGTAAATTACGCACACCAGCTTCCCGTGTGTAACGACGGATGATTTCTAATATAGAATCTTGTTCAATTACAACTTCATCTTTTTTTAGACCATTATCTTTTAGTGCTTTTGGCAACAAGTATTGTAAAGCAATATTGAGCTTTTCATCTTCGGTATAGCCAGACAGACGGATAATTTCCATTCGATCTCGTAATGCATCAGGAATGTTTAATGTATTAGCAGTACATACGAACATAACGTCTGATAAATCATATTCAACTTCTAAGTAATGATCTGAAAATGTAGAGTTCTGTTCTGGATCAAGCACTTCAAGTAGTGCTGATGCAGGATCACCACGAAAATCTTGAGCCATCTTGTCAATTTCATCAAGTAAAAATAATGGGTTCTTAACACCAATTTTTGACAGGTTCTGGATTACTTTACCAGGCATTGAACCGATATATGTGCGTCGGTGCCCTCTAATTTCAGCTTCGTCTCGAACACCACCTAATGCCATTCGGCTGAACTTTCTATTTGTTGCTCTAGCAATGGACTGGGCAACTGACGTCTTACCAACACCAGGGGGACCAACCAAACATAAAATAGGTCCTTTTAGTTTTTTTACACGGTGCTGTACAGCTAAATATTCTAATATACGTTCTTTGACTTTTTCTAAACCAAAGTGGTCTTCATCCAATATTTTTTGGGCACGGTCTAAATCTAATGCAATACGTGAGCGTTTCTTCCACGGCACATCTACAAGGCAGTCAATATAGTTTCTGACAACAGTTGCTTCTGATGACATGGGTGACATCATTTTTAATTTTTTAAGCTCGGAATCTGCTTTTTCTTTTGCTTCAGCTGTCATCCCTGCTTTTTCAACTTTATCAGTTAATTCATCAATCTCATTAGCCGTTTCATCAATTTCACCTAGTTCTTTTTGAACTGCTTTCATCTGTTCGTTTAGGTAATATTCGCGCTGGCTTTTTTCCATTTGTTTCTTAACGCGGCTTCTGATTCGCTTTTCAATTTGCTGAATATCAATCTCTGACTCCAACAATACCATAAGCTTTTCGATACGAGCATTAACATCACTCATTTCAAGCAATGCCTGTTTATCTTCAAGTTTAAGCGTCATGTGTGCAGCAACGGTATCAGCCATTCTTGCAGCATCGTCTATGCTAGATAGTGATGAAATGACTTCTGGTGGAATTTTTTTATTTAATTTAACGTATTGTTCAAACTGACTTAATAGCGAGCGCATTAAAACATCAGCTTCACGTTCTTCAGGTGAGTTGTTTATAAATGGTGTAACTTCAGCTCTGAAATAATTTTCAGCGTTATCAAAATAAGCTACTTTGGCTCTATTTATACCTTCAACTAATACTTTGACAGTACCATCTGGAAGTTTTAATAACTGCAAAATATTAGCTAGAGTACCTGTTTCGAAAAGTGTCTCTGCTGATGGGTCGTCATCATTAGAATCTTTTTGTGCAACTAATAATATTTGTTGGTTTGCATCACTTGCTATTTCGAGTGCTCGAATTGATTTTTCACGTCCAACGAACAAAGGAATAACCATATATGGATAAACAACAACATCTCGTAGAGGTAACACTGCTACCAGTGTGAGTATACTTTCTTCGGATGATGTTTCTATTTCATTTTCCATTTAGGCTGGCCTCTTGCATCGCAATGTTGTTCCCATTGCAAAATAGTGAATATTAATAATATCAATATTGGGGGGGGAAACATAAAATTCAAGTGCCTATATAATGAGACACTTGAATTTTGTATGTTTTATCTTATTGAATATTTGCTCTGATAAAAGCAAATAACAGTGAATAGATTACTTAGCTTGCTTCGCCACTGACGCGCTCATCATCAGACTTTTCATAGACAAGAATTGGATCGTTTTCACCACTAATAACATTTTCATCAATAACGACTTTTGAAACATTTTCACTAGACGGTAAATCAAACATTGTATCGAGTAATACATTTTCGATTATTGAACGAAGACCACGTGCACCAGTTTTTCTTTCCATTGCTCTGTGAGCAATGGCATGAAGAGCATCTTCTCTAAATTCAATATCAACGCCTTCCATTTCAAACATTTTATGATATTGCTTTGTTAATGAATTCTTAGGTTCAGTTAATATTTGAACAAGTGCATCTTCATCAAGTTCATTTAATGTTGCAACAACAGGTAATCTACCTACAAATTCTGGAATTAAACCAAATTGAATTAAATCTTCTGGTTCAACTGTTTTAAGTACATCACTAATGACTTTGTTTTCATCAACGCTTTTAACATCAGCAGAAAAACCGATCCCACCTTTATGTGAGCGATTGTTTATTACTTTATCTAAACCAGCAAACGCACCACCACAAATGAATAATATTTTGCTTGTATCCACTTGCAAAAATTCTTGTTGTGGGTGTTTTCTACCACCTTGAGGTGGAATTGAGGCAACAGTACCTTCAATTAATTTCAATAACGCTTGCTGAACACCTTCACCAGAGACATCACGTGTTATTGATGGATTATCAGATTTACGAGAGATTTTATCTATTTCATCGATATAAACGATACCCGTTTCAGCTTTTTCTACATCGTAGTCACATTTTAGCAGTAACTTAGTAATAATGTTTTCAACATCTTCACCAACATAACCTGCTTCAGTTAATGTCGTTGCATCAGCCATTGTAAATGGTACATTTAACTGTCTAGCTAATGTTTCTGCTAATAATGTTTTACCACTACCTGTTGGTCCTATAAGGAGAATATTACTCTTTGTTAGCTCAACATCACCTTTCTTCTTGCCAAAACGTAAGCGTTTATAGTGATTGTATACCGCGACAGATAACACACGTTTTGCACGGGTTTGGCCAATAACATAGCTATTGAGTGCTTCATTAATTTCATGGGGCGTTGGTAATTCAGCTTCAACCTGCTCACCACTAATGACTTCCTGAAGTTCTTCACGAATAATATCGTTACACAGATCAACACATTCATCACAAACAAAAACCGAAGGACCAGCAATCAGCTTCTTAACTTCATGTTGGCTTTTACCGCAAAATGAGCAGTAAAGTAGTTTGTCGTCGTCGTTATTTTTATCGTCGCTCATTTTTTAATATTCCTAGCAATCAATCTTTGTATCGGTATCTTATGCTTTTTCTGTAGGGCGTTGTTCTAAAACAGAGTCAATTAAACCATAATCCATTGCTTCTTGACTACTCATGAAGTTATCACGATCTGTATCTTTTCGGATTTTCTTGATGTCTTGACCTGTATGCGTAGACAAAATTCCGTTTAAGCGATCACGAATTGATAAAATTTCTTGTGCATGAATATCAAAGTCAGATGCTTGTCCTTGGAAACCACCAAGAGGCTGATGGATCATAACGCGCGAATTAGGCAAGCAATGACGTTTACCTTCAGCACCTGCAGTGAGTAATAATGAACCCATACTTGCCGCTTGACCAATACATAATGTGCTTACATCTGGTTTAATGAATTGCATTGTGTCGTAAATTGCCATACCAGCAGTAACAGAGCCACCAGGTGAATTAATATATAGGTGGATGTCTTTATCTGGATTTTCAGATTCAAGAAATAACATTTGAGCAACCACTAAATTAGCCATGTGATCTTCAACTTGACCAACAAGAAAAATAACGCGTTCTTTTAATAGGCGTGAATAAATATCATAAGAACGCTCACCACGAGGTGTTTGTTCGATCACCATTGGAACTAGTGCATTATCAATAGATGCTTCAGGCGAGAATAGTGTATTAGTCATTTTTTTCCCAATAAAAGATAAAGGTTTCTATACCATGATTATATAGAGTTTTTGCAACTCGTAAAACAAAATAGCCCGCACCCAATATCAATGAGTGCGGGCTATAATAGTTATTTTAGCTTATAAAGTTATGCAGCTGATGCAGCATTCATCACTTCGCTAAATGTTGATGTTGTTTCTTCAACTTTAACTTTATCGTAGATCCATTCAACAACGGCATCTTCAACAACCATCATTTGAATTTCAGACAGTTTTTGTTGATCGTTCATGTAGAACTTAACAACATCTTCTGGATCTTCATAGCTTTCAGCAATTCCATCAATGACAGATTTAACTTTATCTTCTTCAGCAGTAATGCCGTTATCAGAGATGATTTTACCAATAAGCAGGCTAAGAGAGACGCGTTGTTTAGCAGAATCTTTAAAGTTTTCAATATCGAAAGGAATACCTTCAACATTAACACCTTGATTTCTTAGATTCGTTTTTGCTTGTTCCATTAGGAATTCAGCTTCACGTTGAACAGGGCCTTCAGGCAACGCCACTTCATTATTGTCTGTCAAACTAGACATTACTTTGCGTTTGTTTTGAGCTTTTAAAGCTGTCTCTAATTCACGAGTCATATTGCCACGAACTTCTTTTTTCAAGGCAGCAAGACCAGCACTAACACCACATAATTCTGCGAATGCTTTATCTAATTTAGGCAGTTTCTTTTTAGCAACTGTTTTGACAGTTACAGCGAAGACAGCTTCTTTACCTTGCAAATGTTCTGCGCGGTAATCAGCAGGGAATGTCATTGTAATGGTTGTTTCTTGGCCTGTTTTTTTGCCGATTAGTTGGTTTTCAAACTCAGGCAACATATTACCGTCACCAATAACAACTAATACATCAGCACCTTTACCGCCATCGAATTCTTCGCCATCAATACTTCCGACGAAATCGATTGTAACGCCATCTTCTTCTTTAGCTGCACGCTTTAATGGTTCCCATGTCATGCGTTGTTGGCGTAATGTTTCTAACATTGCGTCAACATCTTCATCTTGAACTTCAGCACTTGTTTTTTCTAACTTAATGCCTTTCAAGTTGATGTCTTTTACATCTGGGAATACATCGTAGACCATTGCGTAAACAAGTGAACCATCTTCTTCATTCATTGTTTCAATGTGAGGAGGACTAGCTGGATTGATTTCTTCTTGAGTGAATGCTTCTTGCATGCTGCTTTGTACAAGCGCATCAATAACATCGCGACGAGCAGGACCACTGTGTGATTGTGTAACCATTTTCATTGGCACTTTACCAGGACGGAAGCCTGACATTTTCACTGTTGGTTGAATTGCTTTCAATCGCTCTTGTACTGCTTGTTCGATATTGGCATCTTCAACAGTCACCGTCATACGACGACCAAGCTCGCTAACATTTTCTACAGTAACTTGCATTCTTAACCTCAAACATGGAATTTTATAAAGTTTTGATGGCTAAAACCTTAGCCACCAAACTTTAATATATGGTACGAGAGGAGAGACTCGAACTCTCACAGGTTACCCCACCAGAACCTAAATCTGGCGCGTCTACCAATTCCGCCACTCTCGCATGAAACTGTTTTCGGATTAAGTCACTATCCGATGAAGTCGGCTATTATAAACATAGATAACAAAGAAAACTAGCCTTGCGTGCTTAAAAAAGTTAATCCCATATTCGCTTGTTGGCAAAACTGTTGAAATGAAAGGAAATCTTTAGATTCGATTTCTCGTTTACTTGCGTTTCTGTCTGCCACAAATACACCAATAACCTTCCCTTTAACGACAGTTGGCATAATTAGATATGGTGGTGTTCCAAGAAATTTAAGTGTATCTCTTGTCAATGTGCCTGTTATTTTTTTAGGATCGGCCGGAATATGAGCTGCTTTTTTACTTGTGATTACCTGTTTAAATATATTGTTTGCATGTGATACATCAATTTTGAATTGTTGACTTAGCAGCTTGTCATCTTCCCCGACTGCATATTTACACATCAATGTTTTACGGTCTTTAGATAGGATGGCAAACAGTGACCTATCCATGCCTACTCCGCGATAAAGACCTTCAAGGACCATCTCTAAAATAACATTGATGCTGGGTTTTTCTTCAATGGCATCTGTAATTTCTTGCAATATTGTCAATTGGATATTTGCATCAGGAACAGGATAAGAAATAATATCTTCTTCCTCAAGCTCTACATCAAGTTTCAGTTCACTATCATCTTCAACAACTATTTCAGCTTGAAGATGATCGCTAGCTTCATCCTCTTCGACCAATTTGAAGTTTGCTATTGGAATACGTTTGCTTGCTTCAGTCACACCATACATTTTTGTAATGGTTTTAGCCTGTTTAGCATTTTTATGCGCAATTTCTTTCAAGTTTGATATTGGCAGATCTAATTGCTTGGCAACTGATTCGATGGCCTCTTGTGCTTCGCTTTCGTCCCAGCCTTGTTTGGCGGCTTGTGCAAGTTCTTGCCCCATTGATACTAATTTAACGAGCGGGTCATTCTCATCATCATTTAAAGAGTTTTCTAGTAACTCACCTAAAGACCAAGATTTGCTTAACCCTTTAGTCAAATCCTTCAAATGAAAACCTAATACTGCTTTTTCAGCTTCCAGATCAGACATATCACCTGATTCAATCAATTCAGACAATTGAGAGGCTTTATCGCCTGAAAAAGCCCAAAATGCCATATTCCCCAACCGCGACAGTAATGTGGCAACGAAAACATTCTCAGGTGATTTTACTTTGGTTAACGTTGCAAGCTCTTGTGCTTGAATAGCAGCATGAAATGATTGAGCCATCTCTTCAATCACTTTACCCCGGTGCTTGCCATCAGATAGTGAGTCGACTAATACGAGTGATAATGCCAATGCTCGTACTTGGTCAAAGCCCAAAATCATAACGGCACGTGTCACCGTATTCATTTCGTGGCCATTGGGGTTATAGTAAAAGCTATTAGCCATTTTTAACAGACGCCCTGTTAGAGATGCATCTTTTAAAATGGTTTGAGCAACATCAGCTGCAGATGTCTCATCATCATTAACGGCATTTGTTACATCTGTCACAGTACCAGCAAAGACGGGCATGTCTTCATCAGTAAGATGTTGAATCCAAGCATCAACATCATGGTTGTCATGATTATTCAATAGTACGCCCGCCTAGCTATTCATTGGCTATGCCATGTGGCACATGCCCTGTTGCGACATGTTCTCTTGCCGAATCACAATGACCTTCTTGATCATCAAAGAAAATATCTGCTCCAAACGACTTCAAGAATGGACCTTTATCCATGCCGCCTAAGAATATAGCCTCATCAATTCGAATGCCCCACGCGCGTAAGGTGCGAATTACACGTTCATGTGCCGGTGCTGAACGCGCTGTTACCAAGGCTGTTCTAATCGGTGTCTGGTCTTCACCAAACTCAGTTTGAAGGTGGTTGAGAGCAATAAGGAAGTCTTTGAATGGTCCACTATTTAGTGGGCTTTTGGCTGTTTGTTGCTCGTTATCAGTGAATGCTTTTAAACCATGTTTTTTGAAGATTCGTTCTGACTCATCTGAGAAAAGAACAGAGTCACCATCAAATGCGATGCGTAGTTGTTCTTTATCGCTGGTCTCTTCTACTTTTGATGGCAAAATAGTGGCTGCGGCAATGCCAGCAACAAGCGCTTTACGCACATCTTCAGGGCTAGTAGATAAAAACAAATTAGCACCAAAAGGCGCGACATAGCGATAAGGGCTATTACCTGATGTAAATACAGCTCGGGTAATTTCAAGTTTATGGTGCTGTATAGAATTAAATATTCTCAGGCCAGTATCTGAGCTATTACGAGACAATAAGATAATTTCAACATGTGGCGTGTTTTGGATCTTGTTTAATGCTAATAACTTTGTAACGAGGTTATATGCAGCACCAGGCTTCAGTGGAATATCTTCATTTTCAATCTGGTATTGGCAATATGCGTTCGTTCCCTCTTGTTCATAAATAGCATGGCTTTCATCAAGGTCAAATAATGCACGGGATGAAATGGCAACAACTAATTTTTTATTCGCCATCATGTCGCCCCTGCCGTTGTACAGCTTGACCATTTTTACGCGCTATTCTCATGACTTTATCCCAAGCTTGTTTGGATTCATGTGCTAAAACGGGCTCGTTTTTTAAGGCGGTCATATCATCAGCAAGAGAGGATATGGTCGATACATCATCTGGCTTTCCTTTAGGGAATACAGAGTTTGCATTGAAGATAATGCGACAATATACGGGGGCTTTGGGTGCCAGCGCTTTAAGTGCTTGACGAGAGGTTCTGATACGTCGCAATGGGTTGGCAAACTTATAACTCCGCCCATCCACTATTTGAGTCCACTGATCAATGGTTTCAGCACCAAACAAGTTACCTGACATTGGATAGGTCTCAATTAATAATAAGCCCTGCTCTGTCAATATGATGTGCTCTACTTCCAATAAACCACCAATACCATCTGGAATAATGACTTCTTTTATTTCATAAATAATATAGTGACGTAGAACATCATTTATTTTTGATGCAGCACTGCCTTTACGCTTTTTATAGATGAAGAATGAAATACTCATCAAGCATAAAACTGCTATTGCATAATATAAAGTTGTAGAAGAGGTATTTAACAAAGTTGTTGAGCTCATAAAGTGGGTGCTAACGAGTAATTATACGAGATAACGTGAACTAGCTCACGTTAAATTTAGAACAACAGGATCTTCATGAATAATAACCTCAGCATCAACAAAAAGACTTTCAAGCTCCTTTTCGACATCATCAGCAATGATATGGGCGGCTGCCAGTGTTAATGTTGAGTCCAATTCTAGATGTAACTGAATAAAAATTCGAGTGCCTGAACGGCGAGTTCTTAAGTCATGAAGCCCTTGAACGCCTGGGTGCTTAATGACGGTTCTGCGAATTTTTGCACGGTCTTCATCTGGTAATTCGTGGTCCATCAGTAAATCAATTGATTCTTTAACGATTTCCCATGCACTGTATAGAATAAACAACGCTATACCTATGCCAAATAATGCATCAAAATATCCCCAGCCATAAAATGAAAGTAATAAAGCAACGATAACACTCGCATTAACTAATAAATCCGTTTTGTAATGTAATGCATCAGCTTTGATCGCCGCTGAATTAGTGTGTTTTATGACATAGGTTTGAAATGAAATTAACATCATTGTGGCAATGATCGAGAAAAGCATCACCCCTACTCCAACTTCTAAGCCTGCTGTTATTTCTTGAGGGTGAAGAAGTCGTCCTATTGCTTGCAAGAGTAGAAAACCTGCAGATCCTGCAATAAACATCGCTTGCCCCATACCTGCTAAGGCTTCTGCCTTTCCGTGGCCAAAACGATGTTCTTTGTCCGCTGGTTGCAAAGCGTGGCGAACAGCAAATAAATTGACGATTGATGCAAGTACATCGAGGCTGGAGTCAAGTAATGTCGCTAAAACACTGACCGAGTCGGTAATAAACCATGCAATAACTTTGACTAAAATGAGAATTAAGGCGGTAGAAACAGAGGCATAAGTTGCCCATTTCATTAGTTTGGCAGTGTCAGGATGTTGGCTTGTCGTCATCTTTGGGCATGTTTAGTGGTAAAGTATGGGTCCATGGTACATGAAGAAAACTAATCCAGTGGATTTAAAATAATCAGGAAATCATTATGACTGCCCGAACAATTGCGACAATACCGTTTAATGACCAAAGACCAGGAACATCAGGCTTAAGAAAGAAAGTAACGGTATTTCAACAAGAACATTATTTGGAAAACTTCGTTCAATCTACATTTGATGCACTTGACGATGTTAAAGGTAAGACGCTTGTTATCGGTGGTGATGGTCGTTTTCACAATGAACATGCAGTTCAAGTTATTTTGCGCATGGCTGCGGCAAATGGCTTTGCTCGTGCCATCGTTGGCCAAAATGGACTGTTATCAACCCCCGCTGCTTCATGTGTGATTCGTAAATATAACGCATTTGGTGGAATAATCTTATCGGCAAGTCATAATCCTGCAGGCCCAATGGGTGACTTTGGTATTAAATACAACATCTCTAATGGTGGCCCTGCTCCTGAAGGTATTACAGAGGCTATATTTGCTAATAGTCAGACCATCAGCAGTTATAGAACATTAGATGAGGATGACATTTCACTTGATGTCATTGGTTCACAAACATTAGCAGACATGACAGTTGATATTATTGATCCTGTTGATGACTATGCTGAGTTGATGGCAGAATTATTTGATTTTGATGCAATCCGTACTATGTTGGCAGAGGGTTCATTTGAAATGCGCTTTGATGCCATGCACGCAATCACAGGGCCGTACGGCAAGGTAATTCTTGAGGATATGCTTGGTGCTAAGCCAGGCTCTGTTATTAATGGCACGCCGCTCACTGACTTTGGTAACGGTCATCCCGATCCAAACCTGACGTATGCGAAAGAGTTAGTTGATGAAATGTTTTCTAATAACGCCCCTGCCTTAGGTGCCGCATCTGATGGTGATGGTGATAGAAATATGATTTTGGGTGCGAACTTTTTTGTTACGCCTTCTGATAGTTTGGCGGTGATGGCTGCCAATGCTCAATGTGTCCCTGCCTATAAGTCTGGCTTATCTGGTATTGCCCGTTCAATGCCAACAAGCCAAGCACCAGACCGAGTGGCAGAAAAGCTCGGTATTGAGTGTCATGAAACACCAACCGGTTGGAAGTTTTTTGGTAATTTATTAGATGCAAATCGTGCCACCTTGTGCGGTGAAGAAAGCTTCGGAACAGGCTCTAATCATATTAGAGAAAAAGATGGCTTATGGGCAGTCCTCTTCTGGCTTAATATTTTAGCGGTACGTAAACAGTCTGTTGCTGAAATTGTTGGGGAGCACTGGCTAGAATATGGTCGTAATTACTATACGCGCCATGATTACGAAGCCATTCCTAGTGATATTGCTAAACAACTTATGACAGATTTAGAAGTTCAATTTCCAAGTTTAGTCGGACAACAGTTAGCAGGTAAAACTATTCGCTATGCAGATAATTTTAGCTACACTGATCCCGTAGATAATAGTGTTTCTAGTCATCAGGGTTTACGTATTGGTTTTGAAGATGGTTCACGTATTATTCTACGTCTATCAGGAACAGGAACTGAAGGTGCTACATTACGGGTGTATATTGAATCATATGAAGATGGAGCAGATAAACTTCACCAAGAAACACAATCAGCACTTCAGGCTTTAATTTCTGCAATTGATGAACTAGCAGGTATTACAGTGAGAACAGGCCGAACAGCACCAACAGTTATTACATAAAGGTCTGACAATACATGCAGCAACTAATATTAGGCTCAAGCTCGCCATTTCGAGCCGCACTTTTAGAAAAGCTAGGACTGAGTTTTATCTCATCATCACCAGATATTGATGAAAGTCCTTTAGAGAATGAAACAGCAGATCAATTAGTACAAAGGTTGTCTGAACAAAAAGCCCTGAAAATTGCTGAGAGTTATCCAGATTCGCTTATTATTGGTTCAGATCAAGTCGCGTTGTTAGATGGGAATATTCTGGGAAAGCCAGGCAGCCATGAGAAGGCTGTAAATCAGTTAAGCGCTGCATCAGGTAAGACGGTACAATTTTTAACTGGTTTAGCATTATTGAACAGTAAAACAAATAAGCTTCAATCATTAGTTGAACATTTTGATGTACGTTTTAAAACATTATCTACTAATCAAATAGAGTTTTACCTTCAACAAGAAAAGCCCTATCAATGTGCTGGAAGTTTTAAATCAGAAGGCTTTGGTATAAGTTTGTTCTCCAAGCTACAAGGCGAAGATCCTAATAGTCTTATAGGACTACCATTGATTCGACTGATTGACCTTCTTAACAATGAAGGTGTTGACGTTCTTCAGCCGAACCAATAGTAGGAAGCTATATTTATGGTGTAACAGGTACTTCAGGAAGTGCAACAGGACCTGGAGCAATGTTAGCAGCAGCAGCGGCTTGACCAGCCATTGATTGCATTAGCGTTGACATTAGCTTTCTTGCAGCACGTTGACGCATCGTTTTGACCATACCGTTACGTAGGTCTTCATTTACATTATTCGTTGCAAGCGTCGCTTTTAAGTCATCCAAATGCGGCTCACAGGCTGTTAATGTCTTATCAGCAACATTTTCAGCTCTAATACCTTGCTGATGATATTCAAGTCTGTTTTTCATCATACATTGGTTATAGTCCATAATGTGCTTGTACATTTCAGCTTGAGCTTCTTCTGTCATGTCAGCTGGCGTCATGATATTTACTTCTTCAGTATCTGCAGTAGCTTCTTCAACCACAGCATCAGTAGATACGACCTCAACAGATGTCACGGCTTCAGCAGTAGGTTCTTGTTGATTTACATAACTGTAACCAGCAATAGCAACAACTACCAGCAATACGATAAAAACTAGGTTTTTCATTTTTTCTCCTAAACAAACTATTGAATATGAAAGTGCTAATTGATATGTTTCTAGTAAAAATCAACACCACACTGAGCGGAATACTATACACTTCAATTCTTACTTTGAGCATAAATTCCTAATTATTCATTATGGCCTGCTATCAATATATATTGTAATCATAATGTTAAAACAAGTTGTTAAACCAAAATGTCTTTAGAAAAAAGTACAGATCCACGTTTAAATGAAGTCAATAATTGGCTAATAGAGTTCTTTCAATCAGAAAACTATCAGCTAAAAGAAGCATCGAGCGATGCTAGTTTTCGACGCTACTTTAGAGTTTTATATCAAAATCGAACATGGATATTAATGGATGCCCCACCGGCACATGAAGACACTGGCCCGTTTGTTGATGTTGCTACTTTCCTTTTCGAAAACGGTATAAATGTTCCTAAAATTGAAGGTAAAAACTCACAGCTAGGTTTACTATTACTTTCTGACTTCGGCAATACCCCTTATTTAGATGTGCTTAATGCTGATAAAGAAGGTCAGTTATATTACCCTGCGATTGATAGCTTGATTGATATTCAACAATGCCCTATTAAAGATAATTTACCTGTTTATGATCGTGCATTATTGCAGCAGGAAATGATGTTGTTTCCAGAATGGTTTTTGGCTAAACATTTAGATATAGCCATTCCCAGCTTCTTACAAGATACATTTGATCGTTTAATCGACAATGCATTGGAACAACCTCAAGTCTTTGTTCACCGCGATTACCATTCACGAAACTTGATGCATACAGCTGAAAATAGTCCCGGTATTATTGACTTCCAAGATGCCGTTATTGGACCTATTACCTATGATCTCGTTTCTTTATTGCGTGACTGTTACATCTCATGGCCTGATGAAAAATTAACGCTCTGGATCGACTACTATTTACACCACACGCAACAACAAGGCTTGCTATTAGGTGTATCAAAAGAGCAATTCACCCGATGGTTTGATTTAATGGGTTTGCAGCGTCATATTAAGGTATTAGGTATTTTTTGTAGGCTTAATTATCGTGACAATAAAGCTAATTATATTAATGACTTACCATTAACTCTACATTATGTTAAGAAAATCTGTAATAAATATCCTGAATTTTCAGACTTGAGCCAATTTCTACGTCAGCACAGCAAGATAGCAGGTATATGATGAAAGTTATTATTTTATCTGCCGGTCGTGGTGAGCGTTTACGGCCTCTAACTGATGTAACCCCTAAGCCATTATTACACGCTGGTGAATTTCGCCTAATTGAATATACGATTCAATCACTCGTGAAAGCAGGTTTTAAAGACATTATCATTAACACTGCCCATCTTGGTGAGCAATTTCCTAAATTGTTAGGCAATGGTGATGCTTATAATGCCTCGATTACTTATTCGCCAGAACAAGAAGGTGGACTAGAAACTGCTGGAGGGATAATCAATGCTCTCCCACTATTAGGTGATGAGCCATTCTTAGTCGTAAATGGAGATATTTGGACTGATTATGATTTTGAAAACCTCATCCAGTTTGAGTTAAACGAGTCCGTGCTAGGCCATTTGGTATTTGTTGATAACCCAGAACACAACTCACATGGTGATTTTTGTTTGAAATCAGGTACCGTTGGTTTAGAGGGTGAATATAAACTTACTTATAGTGGAATTTCTGTATATCATCCGGATTTCTTTGCAGGCTATGATGTGCAGCGACTGGCACTCAAGCCCCTGCTATTAAACGCGATTGATAAACAGCAGCTTAGCGGTGAGCACTACCGTGGTCAGTGGTCAGATATCGGTACTGTAGAACGCCTACAATCACTAAGCAATCAGCTTAGCGATTAAGGTGTAAGAATTCTAGTAATGCTTTTTGAGCATGAAGACGATTTTCAGCTTCGTCCCACACAACACTATCAGCTTTATCCATAACATCAGCAGATACTTCCTCGCCACGATGAGCAGGTAGACAGTGCATAAATAATGCATCATCATTTGCCAAGGCCATGACTGAGCTATCAACTTGAAAGTTCGCAAAGGCAACTTCACGTTTTTTCTGCTCTTCTTCCTGTCCCATGCTCGCCCACACATCAGTAACTATGAGATCGGAGTGTTTAACCGCACTTTCTACATCATTGAACAACGTGATAGTTGCATCTGCACTTGCCACAATATCAGCAGTTGGTTCATAGCCTTTAGGTGTAGCAATATTCAGCTTAAAACCAAAGCGATCAGCAGCATTGATGTATGAGTGGCACATATTATTACCATCTCCAACCCAAGTAACCGTTTTACCCTTAATTGAACCCCGGTGTTCATGATAAGTTTGCATATCTGCAAGTAGCTGACACGGGTGATAATCATCTGTTAATGCATTGATAACGGGTACTGATGAGAATTGTGCAAAGCGCTCTACCATCTTATGTTCAAAAGTACGGATCATTACCATATCAACCATACTCGAAATAACACGTGCAGAATCTTCAACAGGCTCACCACGGCCTAGTTGAGTATCATTAGGTGATAAAAATATAGCACCACCACCAAATTGAACCATTCCAGACTCAAATGAAACACGTGTTCTCGTCGATGATTTATCAAAAATCATTGCCAGCACTTTATTTTTTAGTGGCTCAAAGACTTGGCCTGATTTATGTATGCGCTTTAGTTCAATTGCACGCTCAATTATTTGCTGCAGTTCTGCAGAAGTAAAATCTTTTAATGTTAAAAAATGTCTCATTACGCTACGCTCTTAACTGCTTTTGAAGCAAGAAACTCAATCACTAGATCACTAACAAGTGACACCATCGTATTCGCTTCATCACGTGTAATAATTAAAGGAGGAAGTAATCTAATTACTTTATCAGCTGTTACATTAATCAAGATACCCTTTTCTAAGGCTTGTTGGACTAATTCTGAGCATGGAATAGTCAGTTCAATACCGAACATAAAGCCAGAAGCTCTGATCGTTTTCACGCCATCTAGCCCTGAGAGAGCCTGCTTGAACCCATCCGTGATATGTGTCGATAAGTTGGTAACATTATTTAAAACGTGTTCGGATTCAATTATATCAAGAACACTTAATGCAACACTACAAGCTAATGGGTTACCACCAAAAGTTGAACCATGATTTCCAGGCTGCAATACATCAGTAGCAAGGCCGGAAACCAAACAAGCTCCAATAGGCATACCATTGCCTAAGCCTTTGGCCAACATCATAACATCAGGCATAACATCATCTGACTGCTGAAAAGAAAACAATGTTCCAGTACGGCCAATACCTGTTTGCACTTCATCTAACATCATCAATAGCTGACGTTGAGTGCAGAGTTCACGAACTTCGCTTAGATAATCTGCATCAGGGACTTTTACCCCACCCTCACCTTGCACTGGCTCAAGCATTACTGCTACCGCTTCAGGCCAATGACCGATCGCCATTTTTAATGCATCCATATCGTTATAAGGTACTCTAACAAAGCCAGGTACTAGCGGCTCAAAACCAGCGTGAACTTTTGGGTTACCTGTTGCTGATAGCGTTGCCATTGTACGACCGTGGAAACTACCATCCATTACAATAATTACAGGCTTGTCGATTCCCTTGCTATGACCATATTTTCTAGCAACTTTAATAGCAGTTTCATTAGCCTCTGCACCGGAGTTACAGAAAAAGACCTGCTTCATACCTGACAGTGACGTCAATTTGTCCGCAAGTTCAATTTGATGTGGAATTTGGTAAAGGTTAGAAGTATGGATTAATGTGCTTGCTTGTTCTGCAATCGTCTTTGCGATAGCGGGATGTGCGTGACCTAAATTGCAGACTGCAATTCCGCTCAATGCATCTAAATATTGTTTTCCATCAACATCTGTTAACCAGACGCCTTCACCCTTGGTAAAAGCGACATCAAGACGTCCATATGTTGGCATGACTGAATTTGTCATGGTTCTACTCCAGTTAACTCTTAGCCATCATCAATTTTGATTGGCTTAACAATAAAAAAGGCAGTTTCAAATGAAACTGCCTTTTTTCAAATAACGGAGTATTTTATCTCGTTATGTCAATCTAAGCAAAATCAGCTTAGATATCATAGGTGTTTAGGCTGCAAAGTTTGCTGCAACGAAGTCCCAGTTAACCAATTTCCAAAATGCTTCAACATATTTTGGACGAGCATTACGGAAATCAATGTAATAAGCATGCTCCCAAACGTCACATGTTAATAATGGTGTTTGACCAGCTGTTAGCGGGCTACCAGCATTGCTTGTATTAACGATTTCAATGCTGCCGTCAGCGTTCTTAACTAACCACGTCCAACCCGCACCAAAGTTTGTTGCAGCGGATGTAGAAAATTTAGCTTTAAACTCATCAAATGAACCAAAAGTAGCATTAATTGCTGCAGCAAGATCACCTGAAACAGAGTCTGTACCATTTGGTGTTAAACCATTCCAGTAGAAGGTATGATTCCAAATTTGCGCAGCATTATTGAAAATTCCGCCGCTAGACTTCATGATGATTTCTTCTAATGACATGCCTTCAAATTCAGTACCAGGTACTAAGTTATTTAAGTTTGTCACATAGGTTTGGTGATGTTTACCATAGTGAAAGCTGATTGTTTCTGCAGAAATTGTAGGTTCTAATGCATTATCTGCAAATGGTAGTGGTGGCAATTCATAAGCCATGGTGTAATCTCCTAAAGAATAATAACCGAGTATTTAACTTGGTCATTTTAATTGAGCCTTAAATGCAAAGCAAGTAAGACAGTATTATAAAATCACGATTCTTCACTGAAAAGTGACATTAAACTTAAATCTAGCCCCATCAGGACGGCATCTTCTCGCCCCTCTTTCGCTGGATAATAATTTTTTCTTACTGACATTTCATTAAAGCCAGCCTGTAAATATAAACTTTGTGCACGTTGATTTGAACTACGGACCTCTAAAAGTATTAAAACTGATGAGATACTTTCTGAGAAATCAATCACATGGTTAAGCACTTTTCTACCTAAACCTTGCCCTTGTTCGCTAGGTTTGACACAGATATTTAATAAATGTGCTTCATCAACCACTTTTTGCACAATTGTATAAGCAATAATTTCATTTAAATTATTTACAAAAACCCACGCGTTATTATGTGCTTTTAAACAATCTTCAATATTTTTTCTAGACCATGGAAAATGATTTGCTTCTTGTTCAATCTTAATGACATCATCAATATCAGTCACTTTCATCTCACGATAGTCCATGACTATGCTAGCGCTTGTTTTGCGAGCTGAAGATCGTGCCATGCAGAAAGCTTATGCTCAGAGTCATTAAGTAGTAGTGTTAGGTCAAAACTTACAACTGTAGAAATTTGGCTATCAAAGCTTTTATGTATAGTGCCTCGACTATGTGCTTTGTCTAATAGTGATTTTGCCATGTCTTCACCAAGTACTAATAAAACATTCTTCTTTGATGGTACTTTTTCCAACATCGCTAAGTGGTCTGAATCAATAATTGTCAGTTGGTCTTCGGCTACACCGATAGAAAATAACATAGCATGCAATAGCTGCCTTTCTTGCTCACCGTATTGTTGGCTATTGATAAGTACTATCCAATCACTTTTCAGTAGTTGTTCGTTAGGCTCCATTGTCACTATTGCGTCAATAGGTGCTTGTACTGCATCATCCTGCTCTGTTGTTCGAAATTCCCAGACAGGGATCCCCATCTCACTAAGTGAGGATAACTGTCTAGGTGTTAATTCCATTAAACTTGAGGGTGTGCACGATCAACAGACACTAAAATCTTGTTTAGAGCATTGATATACGCTTTAGCAGATGCAATAACAATATCTGTATCCGAACCTTGCCCACTAACAATACGGCCACCCTTTTCAAGACGAACGTTAACTTCACCTTGAGAATCGGTGCCACTGGTAATGTTATTAACAGAATAAAGCTGTAATTCTGTCTTACTTTGCACAAGTTCTTCAATAGCGCGTAATGCAGCATCAACGGGGCCGCTACCGGCTACTTCAACTTGTTTTTCCTCATCATCTATACACAACGTAACGGAAGCAACTGGTGTCTCCCCTGTTTCACTGCATACTTTTAATGATGTTAAACGAATACGTTCATTATCTAAGGTAACTGTATCACTGACTAATGCTTGTAAATCTTCATCAAAAATATCATGCTTTTTATCTGCTAGTTCTTTGAACTTCCTGAATACTTCATTCAAATCAGCTTCAGTTTCAAACTCAGTGCCTAATTGTTTTAAGCGATCTTTAAAGGCATTACGACCAGAGTGTTTACCCATTACCATGCGGTTAGCGTTCCAGCCTACGTCCTCAGCACGCATGATTTCATAAGTCTCACGATTTTTCAAAACACCATCTTGGTGAATACCTGACTCATGAGCAAAGGCATTAGCACCTACAATCGCTTTATTCGGCTGTACGGCAAAGCCAGTAATACCAGATACTAATCGCGATGCAGCTAATATTTTTGTTGTATCAATATTAGTATCACAAGTAAACATGTCTTGGCGCGTACGAACAGCCATAACGACTTCTTCAATCGCAGCATTACCTGCACGCTCACCTAAACCATTGATAGTACACTCGACTTGTCGAGCACCATTCAATACAGCAGATAAAGAGTTGGCTACAGCTAAACCTAAATCATTATGGCAATGTACAGAAAAGATCGCTTTATCTGAGTTAGGAATGTTTTCACGTAAGTTATAAATCAACTGGCCAAACTGATGAGGTAAGTTATAACCCACTGTATCAGGTATGTTTAAGGTTGTTGCACCCGCATCAATTACTGCTTCTAATATGCGATATAAGAACTCAGGATCACTACGTCCTGCATCCTCTGGTGAGAATTCAACATCATCAGTATAACGACGCGCACGTGTCACTGCTTTTACTGCGTTTTCGATGACTTGTTCAGGTGTCATTCGAAGTTTCATTTCCATATGAATTGGAGATGTTGCAATAAAGGTGTGAATACGCGAGGCATTAGCACCTTTTAATGCTTCTCCTGCTCGATCAATATCATTGTCTAGTGCACGCGCTAAACCACAAATACGACTCTCAGTCACAGCATTTGCAACCGCTTGAACAGACTCAAAATCGCCAACACTGGCAATCGGGAACCCGGCTTCGATGATATCTACTTGCATACGCTCTAATGATTTGGCAATGCGGACTTTTTCATCCTTGGTCATTGATGCGCCAGGACTCTGCTCGCCATCTCTCAAGGTTGTATCAAAAATTATTAATTTGTCACTCATTTTTCCTGCTCCATTTACGCAGATTTTAAAATATATATAGCTAAGGATTTATCAGTATTTAAACTGATTTGGGTTGCTAAATCTGTATGCCCTAAGGCAGTCGTAGCAGGAATAATGAACAAATATGAGACGCAACAAAATCATACTGGCAGGTGCCAGAGATTTGGACTGATTTGTGTTGATGTGAGTTCATACGGGTAATTTTAATATGAATTGATACTATTGCCAAGTAGTTCTTCATTTTTCATAGAGTTACACAGCTCATTTAATTTAAAAACATCCAATGATTATTGCTATAATTTTGCCACCAACCTCAATGAAAAAGACATAATGATAGTCATTCCTTTTGATAAAAAAATAGACTGGAAAGCACCTCCTGCAATAACCTTCCTACTTATTCTTATTAATATTAGCGTGTATTTTTCCTTTCAGCTTCATGATGATGATAAGTTTCTTGCTGCTCACAACTATTATCAGCAGTCTGGGCTTGACGAAATTGAATTACCCTATTACAAAAAATCGCTTATTAAACAGGACATCACTAGCGATTCTGCTATTTCTCTTTTTCAACTCGAAGCAAATAAATCCTTCATGCTGGCATTAGAAAATGAACAAATTATTACACCAACACACCCTGACTATGAGGCATGGAAACAAAAACGAGCTCATCTGAATGAAATGATGAGCAATATTGTCACACGGGAGTATTCATTTAAAACTGGGGCACCAACATTACTCACCTTGTTCAGTCACATGTTTCTCCATGCAGATTTATCTCACCTTTTGGGAAATATGCTTTTCTTACTTGCAGTAGGGTTTATCGTAGAGCAATCTATGACGCGCTCCCTCTATCTATCAAGTTATTTACTGTGTGGTATTTTCTCTGCCCTATTTACCATACCAACAGGTAGCGAAAGCCTCATATCATCTATCGGTGCTTCAGGTGCTATTTCAGGTCTTATGGGCATGTATGCGGTTATATTTGGCACTAGAAAAGTGAGTTTCTTCTATTTTATATATATTTATTTTGACTATATAAGACTTCCAGCAATTTACTTACTTGTGGTGTGGTTGGCTTATGAATTAGTACAGCAACTCGCATATTCAAGTGTTAGCAATATTAATTATTTAGCCCATGTTGGTGGACTACTGTCTGGTGCAATCATCGCTTATACGATTAGTAAAGTAATCCCAAAGCATCTTAACCATCACTACCTAGATGAGCGTGCTGTTACAGATGAATTTACTCAAAAATTACAACATGCTAATAGGTATATTACTGCGCTTGATTATGATAAAGCTGCACCGTTATTTACTAGCCTATTGCATGAACAGCCAGACAACCGTGAAGTATTGTATGGTTACTATATTACTCATAAATTACATGTGGGCTCAGTAGAGCATCATCACGCCGCATCTCTAATCTTATCGTTAACAGATAGAGACGTTGCTACTATCAAGCTAATAACAGATGTTTTTGAGCAATATTCTACTGTTGGCACGCCTCATTTTACCGTAATAACGCTGAATAATTTGATGCGATTATTTACAACAATCAATGCATTTAAACAGGCTGAAAAAGTGGCTGAAATTATGCAAAATCACCCTGAAAAAATTGACCAATTACCAAACTATATTGGTTCGCTTATCAATAAACTCTTGCATACAAAACAGCAAGAAAAAGCCCTCGCATACTGTGAGTATTTAACATCCGTTTATCCCAATCACCCAGCAACAGAACTCGCCAAGAAAGCGCTGAGTAGTTAGAGAGCCATTAGAAGCTTTCGATAACGATCAAGCTCAGTTGTTATTTCATGGTTGGGATAGTGTGATGTTAAAAATATGATAATTTCTCCAGCACGATCATAGTGTGATAAATCTTCTAACAATATTTTTATCACAAGCAGGTATAAATACGGAGTGTGTTGGCTTGCCGGATAGAGTGTATGAAAACCATTACTTAGTTTAATCGCCTCACTATGCATTTGCATTCGTCGCATTTCTTGAACTAAAGGAAGGTAATGATCTTCATTTTGTAGTGTGAAACTGGCATCCGCCTTGATGCAATCAAAATAGATATTAACAGCATTAAAATGCTTATTTGCAACGATTAGTCGCGATATCATTCCTGTAGCTTGGTTAACTAACTCTTCACTATCACCTGATATTTTAACCAGTTTATGAAATTTTTCTCGTAGCTGAAGATCATCAGGATTTCTTAGAATAAGACTTTTCAATTCTCTCTGTGCAGCTGAAAAATCTTCTTTTTTAATATATCTATTAAAGTCAGATAATGGGTCTGACAGATCTTTTTTTCGTTGCTCTCTCTCCTTTGGCAGCTCATAACCAATGTCCTCATGGTATTGGTATAAAACGTAGCCCATCATGGCAAACATGACCCAAAAGAAGTAAACCTGAAATAACACAGCAAAGAAAAGTGATGAATCAACAATACTGCCTATAAAAAACACATAGGCTGTTGGTGCGGCGCCATTGAGGAGAAATAGAAACAAATAAAGAATGAAATAGGAACTGCCTAGACGACTAACTAAGGCAATCAATTTAATGGGGTTTACAGCAGACAATAAGTGGCGAGTATAAGCGAGAGTCATAATACTTGCCGGCAGCACAATTGAGTAGAAAGCAACAACAAGCAAACTAAGAAAGAAGTGACCTTCACCAATTTCCCAAAGTATTACTAATGGTAAAGCGAGAAGAAGGACTAATTTAAACGGTAGATCGTAGTTCTGGTTTAACACCTTTGAGTTTAGCTTTGGTGCAATCAGGTGCCCTTCTGCTGTGTTATGCAGAATTTCCATAGCAAACTTAATGACTGCAAAAAAAATTATAATAAAAACAAATATCGACGGTAATAGTGTGACTATCAGCGTAAACAAAAGCAATGCTATAAGCCCGACACCTTTGATTGGGATCAGGAAAAACTTTGGAATAATTTCCCAAAAAGGAAGGATTTCTTTATCCATATTATGAAATAAGGATTATTTGTCTTGCTGACGTTCAGTTCTATGCTGGCGTACTTTAATTAATGTAAACACAGGGCCAGATAATGCGTAGAGCATAAAGCCACCAAAAAGAACTAACGGTGGATCACTGGCAATCAGAGCAAATACCAAAACAAGAACGAGCATAACAACAAATGGTACTTTGCCGTGTAAGTCTAAGTCTTTAAAACTATGATACCTAACAGTGCTCACCATCAAAATACCGCATGCAAAGGTCAACGGCATGGCAATAGCAGTCATTAAACTAGGGTCAACACCATTACTTGTGCCGGCCCAAACCCAACCCGCCAAGCATGCCGCAGCAGCAGGACTCGGTAAGCCTTGGAAGTAACGTTTATCTTCAATACCGATTTGTGTATTAAAACGAGCCAATCTTAACGCGCCACAAGCCGCATAAATAAAGGCAACCATCCAACCGAACTTGCCCATTTCTAACAGTGCCCAAAGGAATATTACGAGTGCTGGAGCTAAACAAAATGAAACCATATCTGCAAGACTATCGTATTCAGCACCGAAATCACTTTGGGTATTAGTCATTCGTGCAATGCGGCCATCTAGCCCGTCCATAATCATCGCCACAAAAATTGCGATTGCAGCAGATTCAAAGTCGCCACGAATCGCAGCAATAATGGCATAAAACCCAGCAAACAACCCTGCTGTAGTAAATAAGTTAGGTAGTAAATAAATACCGCGACTTCGCTGTTTTTCACTTTCCATTATTTAGATAGATCCTAATAGATATGTTTATTTGAGGCTTATGATAGCAGAAACAAAACAGGGGCTGATATTTTCATATCAGCCCCTGCTCATTCTACTTAATTGATATTAGATATTAGTTCTTATCTTTATCAACAATTTTTTGAATCCAAGGCATCATTTCACGCAATTTAGCACCTGTTTTTTCAATTGGGTGCTCTGCATTGATGTGACGCATTGATGTCATTTCTGGGTAGCCAGTTTGTCCTTCAAGGATAAATTGTTTTGCGTATTTACCTTCTTGAATGTTTTTCAATGCTTCTCGCATTGCACGACGACTTTCGTCATTGATTACTTTAGGACCAGTAACATATTCTCCATACTCAGCATTATTAGAGATTGAGTAGTTCATGTTAGCGATACCGCCTTCATACATAAGATCTACAATCAATTTTAATTCATGCAAACATTCGAAGTAAGCCATTTCTGGAGCGTAACCCGCTTCTGTTAATGTTTCAAAGCCAGCTTTAACTAATTCAACCGCACCACCACATAAAACAGCTTGCTCACCGAATAAGTCAGTTTCACACTCATCACGGAATGTTGTTTCTATGATACCTGTACGTCCACCACCTACACCAGAAGCGTAAGATAAAGCGATTGCTTTTGCGTTTCCAGAAGCATCTTGTTCAATAGCGATTAAATCAGGAATACCGCCGCCTTTAACAAATTCACTACGCACTGTGTGACCAGGTGCTTTAGGTGCGATCATGATTACGTCTAAATCTGCACGAGGGTTAACTTGCTTGTAGATAATTGCAAAACCGTGAGCAAAGGCTAAAACTGCACCTTTTTTCAAGTTTGGTTCGATTTCTTCTTTGTAAAGTTCTGATTGGAACTCATCAGGAGTCAAAATCATAACTAAATCAGCACCAGCAACAGCAGTTGGCGTATCTTTAACTGTTAGGCCATGTGCTTCAGCTTTAGCAATTGAAGAAGAACCAGGACGTAGTGCAACTGTTACATCAACACCTGAATCTTGTAAGTTACAAGCATGTGCATGGCCTTGTGAACCGTAACCAACAACAGTAACTTTCATACCTTTGATGATTGATAAGTCACAATCTTTATCGTAATAAACGTTCAAACTCATTTTTAATTCCTTAATACTTCAAAAATCTAATTTTTAAGACATTCCTTAAACTAGGAACCTCTCTTATACGTGTAATATCTTATCGCCACGGGCAATACCAGACACCCCTGAACGAACTGTTTCTAAAATCTTATGTTCTGCTAATGCCTCAATAAACGAGTCCACTTTTTTACCCGAGCCAGTTAGCTCAATAGTATAAGTAGATGTTGTGACATCAATAATATGACCACGGAAAATATCTGCTAAACGTTTGATATCTTCACGTTGTGCCATTGTGGCTGCTTTAACTTTCACCAGCACCATTTCACGTTCAATGTGTGGCCCTTCAGACAAGTCTAATAACTTAACAACATCAACTAACTTATTAAGCTGTTTAGTAATTTGTTCAATTATACGGTCTGTGCCAATCGCTACAATAGTAATTCGCGATAATGATGGATCTTCTGTTGGTGCAACAGTCAAAGACTCAATATTATACGCACGTGCAGAGAATAGTCCTACTACGCGAGACAGAGCGCCGGCTTCATTTTCGATCAAAATAGAAATAATATGGCGCATTATGATAACTCCCGCTCTGGATCTTGCGGTAACTTAGCATGTGGCGACATATGCATCTCATTGTGAGCCATGCCAGCAGCAATCATTGGATAAACATTTTCAGTTTGATCAGTAACGATATCAACAAATACCAAACGATCTTTCAATGCGAATGCTTTTTCAAGCCCTGCACGTAGATCAGCAGGATCTTCAATTCGAATACCAACATGACCATAACTTTCTGTTAACTTCACAAAGTCAGGTAATGATTCCATATAAGAATGTGAATAACGTTCTTTATAGAAGAATTCTTGCCACTGACGAACCATTCCTAAGTAACGGTTATTCAGTGCAATAATCTTAATTGGTAAACCATATTGCAAGCAAGTTGATAGTTCCTGGATACACATTTGGATACTACCTTCACCCGTTATACAAACGACTGTTTCTTCAGGATAAGCTAATTGAACACCCATTGCAGCAGGCAAACCAAAGCCCATAGTTCCTAAACCACCAGAGTTGATCCAACGGTTAGGTTTCTCAAAACCATAATATTGTGCCGCCCACATTTGATGTTGACCCACATCTGATGTGACATACGCATCACCATTTGTAAGCTCATGCACTAACTCGACGGCAGCTTGTGGTTTAATCTTATCGCTACTTTTGTCATAACTTAGGCATTGTTGTGAACGCCATCCATTAATAACTTTCCACCACGCTTCAATGTCTTTCTTTTGTGTTTGTTTCTTGCCCGTCGTTAGAAGATGATTCATCTCCTGTAATACACCGCCAACATCACCCACAATTGGAATATCTACTGTAATGTTTTTAGAAATTGATGATGGATCAATATCAATATGAATAATTTGAGCATCAGGACAAAATTCAGCGATTTTACCAGTAACACGATCATCAAAACGTGCACCAATAGCAATCAATACATCACAATCATGCATGGCCATATTAGCTTCATACGTCCCATGCATACCTAGCATGCCGATATTTTGCTTATCACTTGCAGGGTATGCACCCAAGCCCATTAACGTGCTTGTGATTGGGTAGCCTAAATGACGAACAAATGTACGTAACTCGTCAGAAGCATTACCCAGTACAACACCGCCACCAGAGTAGATGACAGGTTTTTTAGCACTTAACAATAACTCTACAGCGCGTTTAATTTGTCCTGAGTGACCTTTTACTGTCGGCTGATATGAACGCATCGTTACTTTATCAGGGTAGTGATATGGCACTTTAATAGCGGGATCAGTAATATCTTTCGGCACATCAACAACAACGGGGCCTGGTCGACCTGTTGTAGCAACGTAAAATGCCTTTTTGATTGTTTCAGCGAGTTTCGTAACGTCTTTAACTAAGAAGTTATGTTTCACACATGGGCGTGTAATACCAACCGCATCCACTTCTTGAAAGGCATCACTACCAATTACAGCAGAAGGAACCTGCCCAGTGATAACAACCATCGGGATAGAATCCATATACGCAGTAGCAATACCTGTGACGGCATTAGTTGCACCAGGGCCAGATGTGACTAAGACCACACCAGCTTTTCCTGTAGAGCGCGCATAACCATCAGCAGCGTGTGTTGCCGCTTGCTCATGACGCACTAAAATATGCTTAACATCATCCTGCTGATAAAGCGCATCATAAATATGAAGCACCGAACCACCGGGATAACCAAACAAATATTCAACACCTTCGTCTTTTAAACTACGAACCAGAATATCAGCACCGCTTAATTCCACGTGTTCCCCTTCCCAATTACATTATAAAACATCAAACGCGTAAATGTACGTGTAATGCCGCCTGACGTCAAGTAAAACAATCATTGAAGACCTTATTTCTGCATGGTTTTAAGCTAAACAGATCGGCTTATTGTTATAGCTATGGCATAATTCAGGCTATGACTAAAAAACAAAACACACAAATAGAAATTACCCAGCCTGATGATTGGCATCTTCACTTGCGCGATGATGCGGCATTATATCGAACTGTTCCAGATACAGCTCGCACATTTTCACGCGCTGTTATTATGCCAAATTTGCGTCCGCCTATTACAACAACAGCCTTGGCGAGAGACTATTATCAGCGCATATTACAAGCACGTCCTGAAGGGAATAACTTTGAACCTTTAATGACCTTGTATTTGACTGATAATACAAGTGCAGAAGAAATTCAACGTGCTCATGAGAGTGGGCTTGTTCACGCGGTTAAGCTCTATCCTGCTGGCGCAACAACCAATTCTGATGCAGGCGTCACAGATCTAACACTTTGTGCAGCAGCCTTAGCTGAAATGCAGCGTGTTGGCATGCTTTTATTAGTTCACGGTGAAGTTACACATGCAAGTATTGATGTGTTTGATCGTGAAAAAGTATTTATCGATCAAATCTTAAGACCGCTGACTAACAAGTACCCAACTTTAAAAATAGTGTTTGAACATATCACTACTGCTGATGCTGTTGAGTTTGTTATCAGCAGCGATGCCAATATAGCAGCGACGATCACACCACATCATCTATTATTAAATCGAAATGACTTATTGGTGGGTGGTATTCATCCTCACAACTACTGCTTGCCCGTGTTGAAACGTAACACACACCAACAAGCACTCATTAAAGCTGCTACAAGTGGTAACCCTAAGTTCTTTTTAGGTACAGATAGTGCACCTCATAATGTTGATGCCAAAGAAACCAGCTGTGGTTGCGCTGGTATCTATAGCGGCCATGCTGCTATCGAACTTTATGCTGAGGCGTTTGAAGCAGCAGGAGCATTAGATAAACTAGAAGGCTTTGCTAGTCACTTTGGCCCTGACTTTTATGGACTGCCTCGTAATAGTAAAAAAATTACACTTATCAAGGAATCGTGGACTGTCCCGTCTAGTTATGACTTTGCTGGACAAGATTTAATTCCGATGCGAGCAGGTGAGAAAATTAATTGGCAAGTTAAATAAGTTTTTTATTGGCAGGCTAAAGCCTGCACCCCACTTACCTTAAGCTAGAGGTGTAGGCTTCAGCCTACCCTTTATTTCAATCATAAATCCCATAAAACCGGTTTGATGCATCATGTAATTTAGCTTTAACCGCATTACTTTTGATATAATCATAAACAAGCTTGAAATGCTGTTCATCTTGAATAGCTTTATCAAAATAACCTCTTTCCCACAAGCTACCTTGCTTCGAAAGATGCTGATTAACCAATCGGGCAGTTATTCCTTTGATTTTTTGCATAATCACTTTAAGTTCAATATTTTGTTGGAACAGTAAATGAATATGATTCGGCATAATACTCACAGCAAAAAGATCATAATGTTCTGGCTCTAACCGCCTAAGTAAATCCATAATGATCGTAATCACGTTAGCATTAAGATAACAGCCTCTATCTAGCTGATCGCAATACACGTCAATTTTCATTTGTTTTTCTGAAGTGCTTAACTCATTATTATTGTTAATGCGTTGCAAGTACTCATCGACACTATCCCGTGTGCGAAACGTAACAAATTGAACAGCATTCAATTCACTATAATGGTGTAATGATTTCCTTATCATTCCAAACTCCATTTCGGGGTGTAGGCTTTAGCCTACCTGTTAATATCGGCAGGCTAAAGCCTGCACCCCATTTAAATTACAACGGTGCTCCAATGCGTCGAGCGACTTCTTCATAGGCTTCAATCACGCCACCTAGACCTTGGCGAAAACGATCTTTATCTAGTTTTTTACGTGTTTCAGCATCCCAAAGTCGGCAACCATCTGGACTGAATTCATCTCCTAAAACAACATCACCTTTGAATAGGCCGAACTCTAATTTGTAGTCGACTAAAATCATGCCTGCATCAGAGAATAACTTGGTCAAAACAGCATTAACTTTAAATGTTAACTCTTTCATTTTACTAACAGATTCAGATGTAGCCCATCCAAAGGTTTCAATATGATATTCATTAATCATTGGATCATGGAGTTCATCATTTTTAAGGAAAAACTCAAACACTGGTGGCGTTAACTCCATGCCATCTTCAACACCTAAACGACGACATAAACTACCACTTGCTACATTTCTAATAACGCACTCAACAGGCATCATCTGCATGTTTTTCACAACAGACTCGGTTTCATTAAAAAGTTCTTTGAAATGTGTTGGAATGCCAGAATTTTCAAGTTGTTCCATGATAAACGCATTGAACTTATTATTGACTTCACCTTTACGGCTAAGCTGTTCGATTTTTTCGCCATCAAATGCAGACGTATCATCTCGAAAACTCATAATGACATAGTCATCATTATCTGTTGCATAAATGCTTTTAGCCTTACCTGCAAATAGTTCTTGTTTTTTTTCCATTACTCACTCTCTAATCTAACTATTAGTAGTCTCTCGCCAATCAAAACCATTTTCTTGTTCTGCAAGCCCTATCCAACTTTGATCACAGTTTAATGCCTGTGAAAACAGTGGGGCTACAATATTTGGCGAATTATTTTTTTCACTTAAATGCATTGCAACAATATGTTGTAAGCGTGATGTATCAATTTTTTCTAGTATTTTAGCTGATTGGACATTGTTTAGGTGGCCAAGTCGCCCTGAAACGCGGTACTTCAAATGGTCTGGGTACTCACCGTTGTCCAACATATCCATATCATGATTAGCTTCCAATAATAGGGCATCACATGCTGATAAGGCATCTTCTATAATAGGTGTGCTCATTCCGACATCCGTTAACAAACCTAATCGGTGCTGTCCGTCAGAGAAAACAAACTGACTTGGTTCTCGTGCATCATGAGGTACAGGAAATGGTTGTACTTGAACATCACCGATACTAAATGTTTCATGACAACTAAATTCTTCGACTAAATCAACGACATCTGCTGCTAAAAAACTAGCTGTACCCGCTGTGGCATAAACAGGAAGTTTGTACTTTCTAGCTAAAACTCGAACCCCATTAATATGATCTGCATGTTCATGTGTCACAACAATAGCTGACAACGTTGCAGGATCTATCTCAAACCGTTGCAAACGTTTTTCAGTTTCACGAGCAGAAAAACCACAATCAACTAATAGCGAGGTCTTTCCTTGAGAAACGAGTGTTGCATTACCTCGACTACCACTGCCAAGGGAAGCAAACCGCATTATTTAACGAGTTGTTCTTGTATTAATCCTAGAAGACGTTTGGCAGTATCAGATGATAGGCGTACCTTTTCAGTATCAAGGACAATTACTTTCGTAGAAGCCGCATCAGAAATTAACTTAATATAGTAATATTCTTCTGGTGCTTTTTCAGCATCATCTTTCCAAAATGCAAGTTTACCTAAAAGTCCTTCATCTTCTTGCTCTACTTCATTGAACGGATCTAAGTAATGAACAAAATATGTTCCTTCACCACGGTCACGATCTTCAACAGCAAAACCTCTGCTATCTAATATTCGTCCAACTTGGCGCCATACATTTGCAAAGTCTTGTTCAACAAATAATGCTTGATGCCCACCCGTTTCATCAATTATTGTTGCATTAACAGAAGCGACATGTGGTTCTAGTGCTTTTTTGGCTTTAACTTCTGCTTGTACAACTTGATGAAGACCACCTAAATACTCAGCTACTTGACGCAGCATTACTTCATTTTTTTGTCCGTTTGCTTCAAAGCCGGCAGCACCGACATAAACCAATGCTTGTTTCGATGTGTCACCACGCTCCATCCTCAAACGGTATGCGTAATCATCACTACCTGTAGCAGTATCCATTAAACCAATACGTTCATCTTTACGTTTAATCTCAATGCCTTTTTGAGCCCAGAAATCTAATAAGTTGTTCCAAACAATATCACGATTTCCTGGTACAATTAGATGACGCTTTTTGCCTTCGCCAGATAATGCAGGTTTAACATCTGCTTGGATATTATATTTGCTCACAAGTGGGTTACTTGCTGCTTCTTCAAATTCAGAATATGTCGCAGTACTGTTTACATTTCCTGCAATATCATCATTGATTCGAGCTGTGCTCAGATCAGGGGGAACATCAAGTGGTGGCATTGTCTCAGCTCTACGATATTCCTTTGTATTATCAGGAACAACCTCATCAATGGCAGGAAGAGATCCACAGCCAGTTAATACAACAGATAGCAAGACAGCTAAAGAAGAAAATTTATAGTTCATCGAGTTACATTCACCCACAATTAATTTAATACGCCAGCAGCATTCAATGCTTCACGCACTGGCTGATGGTATTTTTCTGATAGTACGGTCATTGGTAATCGTAATCCGATTGGGATTAAGTCCATTTCAGCCAACGCCCACTTTACAGGAATAGGATTCGCTTCTAGAAACAGTCGCTCATGCAATAAAGCTAAACGATTATCAATAGCTCGAGCCGCTTCTTCATTTCCAGATAACGCTGCCGCACACATCGTATGCATTGCGTCAGGTGCAATATTCGCAGTAACCGAAATAGCGCCAACACCACCTGCTAAAATAAAGTCTACTGTATTGGCATCATCCCCAGTGTAAAGTTCAATTTTATCGCCACAAAGCGATTTAATCTCACTGACACGAGTTAGATCACCCGTTGCTTCTTTGATACCAACAATATTAGGAATATCTGCAAGTCTTGCTACTGTTTCAGGTAATAGATCACAGGCAGTTCTGCTCGGTACATTATAAAGAATCTGAGGAATATCGACCGCTTCAGCAATTGCCTTATAATGTAAGAATAAACCTTCTTGTGTTGGCTTATTATAATAAGGGGTAACTAATAGGACGCCTGACACACCTAAGTCTTTTGCATATTGCGACAATTCTATCGCTTCAGTGGTTGAGTTTGCCCCAGTTCCTGCAATCACAGGAACGCGACCATTCACTTGAGACACCACTTGGCGAATCACGTCACAATGCTCGTCAACTGTTAATGTTGCAGACTCACCTGTTGTTCCTACAGCAACAATAGCATCCGTACCGCTACTGATATGCCATTCAATCAACTTGTTTAGGCTGTCACGATCAAGAGAACCATCCGCTTGCATCGGTGTGACTAGCGCTACCATACTGCCGCTAAACATGTTCAGAAGACTCCAATAAATAAACGACCATGGTACTTTGCCAGCTACAAGATGACAAGAACCTATCCCCCTGATCAATGAAACTGTATGTTTCAGAGTGCTTGAGGAATCCCAATTCTAGGCGCATCTATGCAGTAATGGCTATTCCCTTGCAAATAGATCAAACAATGAAGTGGCGTTACTCAAGCGCTTCTTCGATAGGTTTAAAAATACTTTATGCGGCGTTATTTCATTGGTTAAGGTTAACTATATGACGGCAATCAATGCTTTAGCTAAACCGTTTTTACATCCCACTGAATCGGCCTGTTTCATTGCTCACGAGCTTATGACTAATTCAATATGGAATTAGTCAGCTATGTCATGTATATTTTTATCTATCTATATATGACAGGAAATAACAATGAGTAGTGTTCAACTTGGCCAAGCCGTGCCGAATTTTCAACTCCCTAGTACTGGCGATACGATTTTCAATTTGTCCGATTTTAAAGGTAAGAATGTTGTTGTCTATTTTTACCCTAAAGACAGTACACCAGGTTGCACATTAGAAGGTCAGAACTTTCGCGATAATATTGCTGAGTTTGATCAACATGACACTGTTATCGTTGGGATCTCACGTGACAGCATCCGTAAGCATGAAAACTTCAAAGCAAAACAATCGTTCCCATTTGAATTACTCTCTGACGAAGAAGAATCAGCATGTGGCCTTTTTGATGTTTTACACCTGAAGAAAAACTACGGCCGTGAATATATGGGAATTGTGCGCAGTACCTTCTTAATCGACAAAGAGGGTGTTTTACTTCAAGAATGGCGTAAGGTTAAAGTAAAAGAACACCTTGCCGAGGTTTTAGAGGCTGTAAAAGCACTTTAGACTTTAAATGCCCTTAAGAAAAACTTTTCATAAGGGCATATTTTTTTCACCCTCATTTAAGCCCCGTCCTCTTTGAGTTAGCACTAAATTAACCACAAGTTATCCACAGAAAACACCTGACTTATCCACCGTTCGCTATTCCCAAACCACATCATCTTGTGGTTCAATGATTCAAAAACCACTACAACTTGTGGTTTTGAGTTTTTAACCAAATATTTCAGGATGTATTATTATGGCAGGCGAATCAACAGCAGCGCTTTCAAGTTCACAATACCAAGTTATTCGCCGTAATGGCCAAGTAACAGACTTTGATAGCAGTAAAATTGCAGTTGCAATTACTAAAGCATTTCTAGCAGTTGAAGGCGAATCAGCAGCTGATAGTCGTCGTATCCACGATACTGTTGCCAGTATTACAGCACAAATTTCTGATAATTTAACCCGCAGATTAGATGACGGCGGTACGGTACATATTGAAGATATTCAAGATCACGTTGAATTAGCATTAATGCGTACAGGTGAATATAAAGCAGCACGTGCTTACGTTTTATACCGCGAACAGCAAAACCAAAAACGTGCCGAAGAAGAAGAAAAGCACCCTCATGCTGTAACAGAGTCAACAATCAATGTTGTCACTGCCGATGGTAGTAAAGCGCCTCTTGATATTACGCGCCTACAAAACCTAATCACTGAAGCATGCGAAGGCCTTGATGGTGTTGATGGCGCTGCAATTTTGCGTGATACCCAACGTAATATTTTTGATGGTGTTAGTGAAAGCGATGTTGAAAAAGCATTGATAATGTCATCACGCACCTTTATCGAAAAAGATCCTGATTACAGTACTGTTTCAGCTCGTTTATTGATGGATAGTATTCGTCGTGAAGCATTAACGTTTGTATACAATACACCTCGTCAAGCATCACAACACGATATGGATGACGTGTATCAAGACTACTTCAAACACTATATTCAACGCGCTATTGATCTCCAATTATTAGCACCTGAGCTTGCACAATACGATCTTGAAAAAATGGGTAAAGCATTGAAACCTGAAAACGATTTCAGCTTTACCTACCTTGGTTTGCAAACACTCTATGACCGTTATTTCATTCACCAAGACAATACACGTTTTGAATTGCCACAAGCATTCTATATGCGTGTATCAATGGGCTTGGCGATTAATGAAATTAACCGTGAAGAACGTGCTATCGAGTTCTACAACTTATTGTCATCATTCGACTTTATGAGCAGTACCCCTACTCTGTTTAATGCAGGTACATTACGTCCACAACTATCATCATGTTACCTAACATCAGTTCCTGATGACTTGGGTGGTATCTACGATGCAATTCGTGACAATGCACTGCTGTCTAAATATGCAGGTGGCTTGGGTAATGACTGGTCTCGCGTCCGTGGTCTAGGTTCACATATCAAAGGCACTAACGGTAGCTCACAAGGTGTTGTGCCATTCTTGAAAGTAGCTAATGATACTGCTGTAGCAGTAAACCAGGGGGGCAAACGTAAAGGTGCTGTTTGTGCTTACCTAGAAACATGGCATATTGATGTTGAAGAATTCTTAGATCTTCGTAAAAACACCGGTGATGATCGTCGTCGTACACATGATATGAATACAGCGAATTGGATCCCTGATTTATTCATGAAGCGTGTTGCTGAAAATGCCGATTGGACATTATTCTCACCAGAAGAAGTGCCTGATTTACATGACCTTGTTGGCTTAGAATTTGAAGCTGCATATGAAGCCTATGAAGCAAAAGCAGCTGCCGGCGAACTTCGTAATACCAAAACATTCCCTGCCAATGACTTATGGCGCAAAATGTTGGGCATGTTGTTTGAAACCGGCCACCCATGGATTACCTTTAAAGATCCATGTAACTTGCGTAGCCCACAACAACACGTTGGTGTCGTTCATAGTTCAAACTTATGTACAGAAATTACGCTAAACACATCTGATGATGAAATTGCCGTATGTAACCTAGGCTCAGTCAACTTGCCACAACATATTGGTGAAAACGGCTTAGATTTAGAAAAACTACAACGCACCATCAGCACAGCAATGCGTATGTTAGATAACGTAATCGAATACAATTACTACAGTGTTCCACAAGCACGTAAATCAAACTTACAACATCGCCCTGTTGGTCTAGGCATTATGGGTTTCCAAGATGCACTATACAAAATGCGTCTACCGTACAGCTCTGACGATGCAGTTGCTTTTGCTGACACATCAATGGAAGCAGTCAGTTACTACACCATCGAAGCATCATCAGATTTAGCTGCAGAACGCGGTACATACAAATCATACCAAGGTAGTTTATGGAGCCAAGGCATCATGCCAATTGACTCTATCAAAATCCTTAAAGATGCACGTGGCGAGTACTTGCAACAAGATGAAAGCCAAACACTTGATTGGGACGCACTGCGCAGCAAAATCAAACAGCAAGGTATGCGTAACTCTAATACCATGGCAATTGCACCAACGGCGACGATTTCAAACATCTGTGGCGTCAGTCAATCTGTTGAACCTACATACCAAAACCTATTCGTAAAATCGAACCTATCAGGTGAGTTCACTGTTATTAACCCATACATGGTTGATGACTTGAAAGAGCGTGGTTTATGGGATGAGGTCATGATTAATGACCTTAAATACTTTGATGGTAGCCTGCAATCAATTGACCGCGTACCTGATGAGTTAAAAGCACTTTACGTCACCGCATTTGAAATGGATGCTCGCTGGTTAATTGAAGCAGCATCACGTCGTCAAAAATGGTTAGATCAAGCTCAAAGCTTGAACTTATACATGGCAGAGCCATCAGGTAAGAAGATGGATAACCTCTACAAACTAGCATGGGTACGTGGACTTAAAACCACTTACTATCTCCGTTCTATGGGAGCAACAGCTGCTGAGAAAACAAGCAGTGCAGTTCAAACAGAAGCAGCAGTAATTGCACCTATAGCACCAGCAGCTGTCGTTACACCGGCGGCTCCAGCTACTCCGGCACCCATTCCTGTAGAAGCAAAAGTAGATGAAGATGACTTTGAATTAGGTGAAGGTCAAGATGCACCACAAGCATGTTCAATTCTTGAACCAGATTGCGAGGCATGTCAATAATGTTAGATTGGGATGATCCATTCGCAGCCCCGGCTGCCAAATCCGATACAACAGCCTCTGCCAGTGCAGAGTCAAATGATAGTATCGCCGCTAATGAACCTGTCGTTGCAAATGTAACAGGGGTTCCTGTTGATACTGCATCTGCACCAGCCATGTCATTACCACATGCGAATGTAGCACCCGTTAATGCGGATGACAAGCGTGTTGTTAATGGCCTGACAGATGTTAACCAATTAGCACCATTCAAATATCCTTGGGCATGGGAATACTTCCTTAATGCCAACAAGAATCACTGGACACCGCTTGATATCAACATGGCACAAGATGTTCATGATTATCGCCATAAGTTAACGTTAGAAGAACGTCATGTATATGAAAACGTCATGGCCTATCTAACAACGTCTGACATTCTAGCAATGCGTAATATTGGCCTTGCTGTTATGGAAAAAATGACAGCACCTGAATTGCAAATTTATCAGGCTCGCCAAGTGTATGAAGAAGCATTACATACATGGACATACCAACATTGCATCGAAACAATTGGGCTTGATCAAGGTGAAATCTACAATCGTTACCGTGTAGTACCTGAAATAAACCAAAAGATTCAACTCGCTAACCGACGCCTTAGCTCTATTATGCGAAGTGATATTGATTTAACTGATCGTGATGAGCTAGAAAACTTCGTTATGGCTTATGCCTTCTTTGGCGCCATCTTTGAAGGGTGTTGGTTCTACAACGGCTTTAGCCCAATTTTTGCATTGCAACGTCGTGGTTTAATGAAAGGTACTGCTGAACAATTACAATACATCATGCGTGATGAAGTATTACACGCATCATTTGGTATTCGTGTTGTTAAGCAAATCATCAAAGAAGAAAATGTCGTCTTAGATCCAGCTAAAATCCAAGCCATGTTTGAAGAAGCAGAAGAAGCAGAACGCATCTATTCTGGTTATGTACTTCGTGACCCAATATTAGGTTACTCAAAAGAAGATCATATCGGTCAATTCCGCTTCATCGCTAACCGCCGAGCAAAACAGCTGGGCTTTGCTGAACCTTTCCCTGGTGCCGAAGCAGCTCTACCGTGGTTAGATGAACAAGCTAATATGAAGAAAGAGAAAAACTTCTTCGAAACGAAGGTTACAGAGTACCAGACAGGTGGTGCACTTAAGTGGGACTAGCTAAATAATGAGCCCAACAATCTTCAAGGAAGATGGTTATCGTTTTTTCTTTTTCTCACGAGAAGAAGAACGTATGCACGTTCATATTATTTCTGCTGATGGCGAAACAAAGTTTTGGCTAGAACCGGACATATCGCTAGCAAAGAACTATAATCACAATAGCAGACAACTTAAAAAGATTGAATCACTGGTAAAGGAACACTGCGATGACCTCATTAGCGCATGGCGACAGCACTTTAGCCGTTGAAGTAACTAATATATCAAGCTTTGGCATTTGGATCTTTATCCGTGATAAAGAACACTTCATGTCTTATGATGAGTTTCCATGGTTTAAAGACCAAACCGTTAAATCAATTGTAAATGTTGAAGAGCTTACTAAAGGGCATTTGTTTTGGCCTGATTTAGATATTGATTTAAGTGAAAAATCGATAGCATTTCCTGATAACTTTCCGTTGAAGTCAGTTTAATTATAAAATTAAAAGGTAACGTCCCCTTTAATTGCCCTTTAATTGACGTCCCCTTTAATTGCAATAAACCCTGGGTCTGTAGGTGGTAATCTTACTGCAATGGGTTTGGCTACTATTTTTATTTTCGGAGCGCCATTATGGATCCCTTTAATTACTCTAATTTGGCATATTACGTCATGCTTGGTTCCGGTAAATGATTAGCGGTAAAACACCTAACAACAACTTGCATCTGACCGTAAAAAGCGTCACTTTTTTTGCTATCGTAAAAACAGCGCCTCTTTTTACGTCAGCTGAAGTTAAACGTTAGATTTATGGGATACTAAATCATGGCAATGGAACAAAGTCACATCTGGGTAGGAGTATTTGGTCCTAATTCACCAAAAGATTACTTCGATGAAATTTATGACGAAGATAACGAAGATGCTCCTGTAAGTAAATTTGCAGGTGATCAGGGGGAAAGGTGGATTGATCATGACTGGATGGAAATGTCATTTTTGAATAACCCGATAGATATTTTAGAGTTGGCCGGTAATCATTCTTATTCAAATTATTATGATGTTTTAGTGAGTAACGCCTGTAAGGAGGTTAGCCTCGATAAGGCCAATGTATTCATTATCATTGATAAAGATGAAGTTAAATCACCAAAAACGTTAAAAAAAGATGATTTCGAACTGCATTATCTAGGCACATTTAACTGTGATGTTTGAAAAATCTAACATGTGTGTCAATTTGACGCATTTACGCTGCGCGTAAAAGGTGTCATATATGGTCCGCCTCGTATTGCAAGTAAAATTTTTTCGTAACATAGAGAAATATTGCTTCCATATATCCGGCCTTTAGGTGAGATTTCATTAATCTCTGGCCCTGATGGAATCCGCACATTCCCCCCTCATCAGGTCTTCGGCTTCAATTGAGCCCTAGACACCACCAGGTTCGTTGGAATGTAGATGTTATCTTTTATGCCATCACTTAAATTTTATCCACGCAATTTGGTGAAACTTAATTTGTATCGTTTTATTGTTTGACTCTTTAGGCCGCTACGACATTATAATCTTGTTTGTTTGTTAATAAAGCCCAGACAACTCGTGCGTTTTTATTGGCTACCGCTACATTGGAGATGTTTTCTCCTCGCCGTTGTTTGATCTCTGTGCTCCACTGGTTTCGCTTGTCTTGATGCCTAGATGCAACCCTAACCACTGAACGACCGCCATGAATTAATAACGTCCGTAAATAAGAATCCCCGCGTTTACTAATACCTAATAACGTGGGTTTGCCGCCTGTTGAATGCTGGCGTGGTACTAAACCTATCCATGCGGCTAGCTCTCGCCCATTCTTGAAGACGGAGATATCTCCTATGGCGGCGATTAAGGCGGTTGCTGTTAATAAACCAATACCGGGAATAGTGAGTAACCGCTGGCAATCTTTATTTTGTTCACTGACTCGCTTTAACTTAAGCTCTATTGTTTCAATCCGTTGGTCAAAGTGAATGATTTCTTCGTAGAGTTCTTGGAGTAATTCACGAAAGTAAGCGGTTAAGGTATTTTCTGCATCTTCAAGTATTTCTGGTATGGCGCGTCTAAGTTGATGTATACCTTGAGGGATAACAACCCCGTATTCCATGAGTAAGCCTCTAATTTGATTGGCTTGTGCGGTGCGTCTGCCAACTAATAAGCTTCTGATTCGATGCACGCTTTGGATGTCTTGTTGTTCTAAACTTTTACTGGGTACAAAGCGCATACTCGGGCGTTGTACTGCCTCACAGATGGCTTCTGCATCCACAGCATCGTTTTTATTGGATTTAACATACGGTTTGACAAACTGCGGGGCTATCATTTTAACGGTATGGCCAAATTGACTAAAAACACGCACCCAATGATGAGCCCCCCCACAGGCTTCGAGCCCTATTAAACAAGGTTCTAAGTTTGCAACAAAAGCCGTTAATTGCCGGCGAGTTAGTTTCTTCCTTAACATTCTATCACCCTTTTCATTAACACCATGAAGTTGAAAGCTATTCTTTGCTAAATCAATGCCTAGTGTTGTTATGTTGCCTTTTGAATTATGATTGTTCACGGCTCGCCTCTCTTTTGTTTTTGATGTTTTGTTTACGACTAACATCATGGCTTACTTGAAGCCGTTTATAAAAGTGAGGCGGACCATTCCATTAGGTCTTGCCTTTTGCCTAAGCTAAATTATTAGATCAGAACTATCTTAAGTCCCTTTAATTATTTTTCCAATAGTCGCTCGCCGCTGGGCATTCATTTCTTTTGTTCACCCAAAAGAAACGAACCAAAGACATATATGCAGGAGCATATTTGAAGTGCATAGCAATCCCGTTAGGGGTGAAATATAGGGATATATTTCATTCTAAAGGTGCCCAGATATCGCTTGCTTCCCATTACACTATTGTTTTTACGGCGCAGGCGAAAATTCGCTTACGCGCAAAAATATGTTGGGAACATATTTTGAATGCAAGGATTCCCGCAGGGTGAAATACAAGGAGCTATTTCATCAAACACTCGCCTGCTTTATCCGTAAAAACAATAGCGTAATGGGCGCGATATAATGGGACTCTAACTGCCTTTTAAATGAGTCAATTTACTTTTGTGAATAACGCTCAAAACGAGAAATATATTCATCCATATTTTGCTCTAACATCTCTGTGTAGCGTTGTACGAAGAATTTTATCGCTTCTTGTTTTTCTGCTTGTAAGTTCTCAGCATTCTCAACTGAAGAAGCGACACTAAAGGCATTAAAACGTGCGGCAGAAAATAGAATTGATGTATTCACATCATCTACCGAACATTCAGGAACTTGCTGGTTAGCCACAGCAACAAACTCATCAACACGTTGTTGAAATGTCTTTGTAGCAGGTGATTTTTCACTCATAATTATTCTCTTATTGTTGTTATTTAGTTAAATTATATTTTTTTGATTATTGGACCAAGTGAGATCATATCAGGTGTGAGGTATTTTAGGGTTTCATGTTTTCGTGGTGTGATACCTTCCACCTCAATATAGAAGCAAGCCTACCGTGGCTAGATAAACAAGAGAATACAAAAAAACAAATAGGTATAATGTAGAAATTTACTTACGACTATTAAGCGGACATCTATATGGATAATGACATCAATTATAAGAGCAACCCTTTACATGGTGTTGGCTTGAAAACATTGCTGACTGAAATAGTGGATCATTATGGTTTTGAGATTCTCTTTGCCTATTTAAATATTAATTGTTTTAAGGTCAACCCGAGCATTGATTCTAGTGTGAAGTTTTTAAAAAAAACAGAGTGGGCACGTGAAAAAGTTGAAGTTTTCTATTTATATGAATTTAAAAACTTACCTGGTGCATCTTCCGAACAGTTTGCACTATCTCCTAGAGATAGAGTTATTCCAGAAGGTCAAGTCATTGCTGAACCTGCGGAGTTGAGTTTAGAAGACGCTGAGCAATTGCGCGTAAAACGCGAAGCTAAATCGGCCGAGTGGGAACAGGAGAAAAGACAGGACTCGGGCAAGGTGAAAAGACAGGACTCGGACAAGAAGAGCGATCCATGGGGAAATTGGAAGTCAAAATCTAAAAGCTAAGTCAGTCCTAAAGGGGACGCCATCCCCAGTCTCAGACTAGTTGTCGCCCTCCCCCTTTAATCATCAATAAGAAAGACCTAATGAACCGTAAAAAGAAGTTAATTCAGTTACATAAAAATAAGTTAAGAAACCCTGAAAAACGCTTACAAGATAGTAAAAAAGACAAATATATCTCAAAAGCTGAAAGGGCGAAGTTGGCTTTAGAGGCCGACGATATGACTCAAGATAAAGAAAATTAAAGGGCCTTTATATGCTGAAAACTTTTAGAGTGGTTAGTATTGTTGAAGGCTTGTCATTTTTAACAATTTTATGTGTATCGTTTGGAGTGATAAGTAGGGACTTTGTTTTTTATATTGGACTATTTCATGGCGTTTTGTTCATGGCTTATCTTGTGCTATCGCTACTTGTCACCGACAAGAAAGCTTGGTCACTATTTGTCTGGTTAGCCTTGTTTTTAGCGGCTGTTATTCCGTTTGCTTTTATTATTGTCGAGCTCATTTTACGAAAAGGCTCCACGGTAACGAATGAAGTCGTGGTCGATTTAAAATGACTAGCAAAACAAAGCTGCACCCGCGTAACCAACACGGTGATGGCTATAACTTTACACGTTTAGTGAAACAGTCGCCTGAACTAGAGGCTTTTACACGAAGTAATCCAGTTGGTGGGCTTACCATCGACTTTCATGATGAGCAGGCGGTGCGGGCACTTAATCAAGCATTGCTCAAGCTGCATTACAATATCTACTTCTGGGATATCCCTACTAGCTACTTGTGCCCACCGATTCCCGGCCGCGTTGACTATATACATCATCTGGCAGATCTACTTGCCAGCGACAACAATCATATTGTACCTCAGGGGCGTAACATCAAGGTATTAGATATTGGTACTGGTGCTAATCTGGTCTATCCACTCATTGGTCAGAGTGAATACGGTTGGCACTTTACCGGCGTTGATATCGATCCTGTGGCAATCAAAGTGGCGCAGCAGATTTGCCACTTCAATAAACTGAATATCAAACTCAAGTTACAAAAAAATTCCGAAGATATTTTTAGAGGAGTGATCAGCCCGAGTGATTTTTTCCATCTCACTCTGTGCAACCCTCCTTTTCATGCCTCGATTGATGCGGCAAAAAAAGGCACCCAGCGTAAGTGGAAAAATCTTGGCAAGGGGATGCAAAATAAACTTAATTTCGGCGGTCAGAATGCTGAACTTTGGTGCCCTGGTGGTGAGATGAAGTTTATCGCTACTATGATTGAACAGAGTGTAGAATTTGCTGACCAGTGTCTATGGTTTAGCTCTCTGGTATCCAAAAAGGATAACCTCAAGCCTCTTTACAATATGTTAGACAACGTTAAAGCCGTTGAAGTAAAAACGATCGATATGGCGCAGGGACAAAAAGTTAGTCGTTTTATCGCTTGGACGTTTACTAAAAAAGAACAGCGCCATTTATAGCAGCCCGTTGGTGACTAGTGATTGGATTCATTCAACAGAATGCGCTCAGGCTTAGAAGTTAAAAATATATTTTCATCAAAGGTGTTTATAACTATCGCGTTGAGTGTGACTTCTTCATATAACCAATAATAAAGCCCTCCTTCATAGACGCTGTATCGCCAATCATATTGGCATTGGAGCCACCCAGAGTCTAATGAGCCTACTCTTCTAGCTGAATCTGACGGGTTATTACGATACACAAGCTCTTTCTCGTTTAAGTTAACTTGAAAGCGATCAACCTGTATTGTGTTACTACTGGGTTGTGAGTAATTCATTCTATTGTTAAGTAGATCATCACCGTGACCGTCAATGACACATTGTTTATCTGCGGTATAACACGCTGGTGGAAAGTGGATGGGATAGTGATTTTCTATCTTAGCTCTTTCATCAGCATGTTGTTGTGTTCGCTGGCTTTTGTCCCATTGTTTGATAATGAGTTGTAATACTAGAATGCTCATATTGAACTCTTCTCCCATTTATTTAGCACAAATAAAGTAAACTTATTTATTTCATCTGGTATCGCCATGACTATTCGTGATTTTGAAGGCACACAAGCTGACATTTATTCATCTACTTACATTGATGATACTGCACTTGTTTTGGGTGATGTGCAGATATGCAAAATTATTGAAACGACACGTCTAGGTATTCATCAACACCGTGATGCACATTTAATGTATCGTTTTATTGATTTTGAGCATTCAAAATACTGCACGAGCACCCCTTTAACTAAGAAACGTTATATAGAAGGGATTGATTATAAGGTCCTCACTTAACATTAAATTAACGAAGAAAAAGATCCCTATTCTCGTTACCATTGTCATTTCGAGATATCCATAAGTTACGACTGACCTCATTAAATATATAAATAAGGACCATCATAAGTGCTACTCACAACCCGTTTTTTTAGCCGTACTTTTTACCTAATTATTGGCCTGCTGATGTTGAGCTTGTTTTCACAGTTAGCCTTTTCTCACGGCATGTCTGAAGCTGAGAAACTGTCAATAATCGAAGGGGGCAACCTACGTTATATGTGGCTTGGTGCCACTCATATGTTATCTGGCTATGACCACTTGGCATTTGTATTTGGAATCATCTTTTTCCTAACCACATTCCGCGATATTGTTAAATATATTACCGCCTTTACGCTTGGTCACAGTATCACGCTTATCTTCGCTACCTTTAATGCCATTCAGCTGAATTACTTTGTCATCGACGCTGTGATTGCTCTGAGTGTTTGTTATATCGCTTTCGCCAATATTAATGGTTTTCGAAAATACCTCAATATTACCCCGCCCAATATGATGTTCATGATCGTTGGTCTAGGTCTAATACACGGCTTCGGTTTATCCACACGTTTACAGGAATTACCATTAAGTGAAGAGCAGTTACTACTGAATATCATATCGTTCAACGTAGGTATTGAATTAGGTCAAATCAGTGCATTGGCACTCATGCTCACACTGCTTACTACTTGGCGAAAAAACGATGCCTTTGAAACATTTAGTCTGATTGCTAACTATGCTCTCATTCTCTTGGGAACATTACTTTTCTTGATGCAAATGCACCGCTATGAACATAGTACAAATTATGAAGAATTTAGACTGTCTCAAGAATATTCTCAAAAAGCTGACACGGATAAAACCGGTGCAACAGTAAACAGGCTTGCAGATAATCTACAGCCACAATGGAAAGACTCAATCAGCATTATAATTCCCGATCTAGATTACACGGAATACAAGTTGTATATGGATAAAGGTGCTGTTCTTCAGTACTCATGGGAAACGGATGGCGAGGCATTATTTTATGATTTTCATGGCGAGCCAGAAGGTGATACATCAGGCTACTTCAAAAGTTATAAAGAAAATACTAACAGTCTGGCAAGCGGTACGTTAACTACGACATTTGCAGGTACGCATGGTTGGTACTGGAAAAATGATAGTAATATGCCTATCACTATCACTTTAAACATCAAAGGTGATTACCAGCTTATAGAGGCAGAAATGGATATACCATGAGCCAAAGCTTATGCGTCATAATTAGCAAGCTATACTGGTACTAAAGAGAAATTACTTGTATGGTTAATTTACTGTTTCTCATAGCAGCCTTTACACTTATCTTTATTCTAAAATAATTTTACAGACATCATGACCCTACTCATTACCTACCTTGTTATTGCTATTGGCATTTCGTTTCTCTGTTCTGTACTTGAGGCGGTGTTATTATCCATTACGCCTAGCTATGTTGAGAGCATCGTTAAACAATCTCCTTCAAAGGGGAAAGCACTTGTTGAGGTTAAGGAACGCTTAGATCAATCCATATCCAGTATTTTGATTTTAAATACGTTCGCACACACCATGGGAGCTGCCGGTGTTGGCGCGCAAGCGAGTAATATTTTTGGTGCCCGTTGGGAAACATTAATCGCCGTGCTACTCACCCTCGCTATTCTTTATTTTTCTGAAATTATTCCTAAGACGATTGGGGCAATATTTTGGCGTCCCTTAGCACTGCCAGTCGCTCGTATTATCTATTGGCTTATCAAATTGGTTTACCCACTAGTCTGGTTATCAACATTAATTACAAAACCATTTAGAAAAGGTGAAAGTAACGAAATAACCCGAGAAGAGATTATTGCTCTGGCCTCATTAGGACATAAAATGGGCTCGCTGGTCGGGCAAGAAAATGACTACCTCGTTAATGTTTTACAGTTACGTGAAATCAAGACCGAACAGATTCTCACACCCCGCAGTGTTATATATAGCCTGAATGCAAATATTACTGTCTCGGAGTCACTGGAACACGATAAAACGAAACAATTTACTCGTATCCCTGTATATACAGATGAACAGGATAATATAACGGGGCTTGTGACAAATCGTGAGCTTTTAATTGCTGAGCGTGAAGGCAAAGGCAATATGACTGTTAACCATTTATCCAAACCCATTACTCGCGTTTCTGAAAATCTTCCTGTGCAACAATTGCTGGATCTGTTCATCAAAAAACGTGAGCATTTATTTCTTATAGAAGATGAATATGGGCAGATAGTTGGTATTGCCACTCTTGAAGATGCTATCGAAACTCTTCTAGGTAGAGAAATAGTAGACGAAACGGACACTGTTGAAGATTTACAGCAACTTGCTAAAACAAAATACCGTAACCGCCTGCGCCGGAAAAAAGACTAGCAAGCCTAAGTCAATGGGGTCAGGAGTCGAATATTTTTAAATTAAGTCAGGTTTGTTTAAATTTCAAACCTTCCGTGCCAGTCTTAAAGCAATAGATACCCGTCCTTCATTTAGCTTATGAGCTTGGTGTTCAAGCTTTTATCTGCCATCAAGAGATGAGTACCGAAAACGTGCATCTTTTCTTTCACCAGAGCACTGATTGACTTATTTTCAGCAAGGAACAGCTAATCGGGTTCATTGCCATGACATCGAAATACATCATGAAATAATCTTCCACCTCATTTTAGCACGCTTACTATTTCACTATAAAACGCTGCCTTATCAGCAATGTCATTTGGGCATGAGCTTGCACATACCATGTCGAAACTAGTGTTACCAAATGGGCTCGCTAACGCACTGGCATGATGTAGTGTGACGTTGTCGTGTATATTCACAAGCTTGGTAAGCTATTGTCCTGCTATTATTTTTCTATCGGATACCCTGCATCAATCCACTGTTGCATCCCTGAATGGCTCATACAAGTTAAGTTATCCAATCCCATAATCGTGAGGTTGGTTAATGCCGTTTGGGCGCGTCTTCCTGAACGACAGTAGAGATAGACCGATTCATAATGACTTAGCTCTTCAAAGTGTTGCTCCTCTGTTCCCAGAGGGATGTTTATACTTCTAGGAATATGGCCTTCTGAAAATTCATTTGGAGTACGACTATCAACAATAAGTTTATCCGAGTGGTTTAGCTGCCATACCTTATAAAGTTCATTCACTGTGAAGTCTTTATGAAGGTAATAATTAGGGTTAAAGTTGATGCCACAGTTTGTATTCGCAGGAATGGCTTCATTAATTTTATTGGGGATAGCTAAATTAAGATTATTCATTATATGAATAAACTGTTCTTTACTGTTCCCCTGTCCTGCTCTTGGGTTCCAACGTTTCTCTTCGCCGATCGTTGAGTCTAATCTGCCATTGTAATCATGCCCAGGATAAACCTTAGTCTCATCCGGCAAGCTGAACAATTTCTCGGTGATGCTCTCATAGAGCTGGGCTGAATCACCTTGTTGGAAATCCGTTCTGCCACATCCTCGGATAAAAAGAGCATCACCAGTAAACACCATGCCATCGACATAAAAACTCATGCATCCACTCGTATGGCCTGGTGTAGAAATAGCTCGAATTGTGTAATTACCAAGGGATAGTGTTTGACTATCCTCAATGGCTATATCAATGGTTTTTATATCTGCTGCATCGGCAAATACAATTTTGGCCCCCGTACTTTGACGGATCATTCCACTGGAGGTCATATGATCAGCGTGAACATGTGTTTCAATGGTGTAAAGAAGTTCAACGCCGAGTTCTTCAATAATGTGTATGTCACGATCGAATTGTTCTTTTACTGCATCAATTAACGCGGCTTCTTGTGTTATTGGGTCTATTAATAGGTAGGTGTAAGTACAAGTTTCCCTGTCGATCAGCTGTTTCACAATTAACGAAGAATGAGAAGTGTGACTTGTCATGACTAAGCGCCTTTATACATCAAGGTATTATTGAATAATGATTACGGTGCAAGACGGTCAATTAACCAATCGTCACCTGATTTAGTATATACGAAACGATCATGTAGCCTATGTTCTCCACCTTGCCAAAACTCGATGGTATCTGGAATAACACGGTAGCCACCCCAAAAATCAGGCAGTGGTACATCACCTTGTTTAAACTTAGTTTTCATTGCTTCGAATTGGCTAATCAACACTTGTCTTGATGATATCTGATTAGACTGACGTGAAGCCCAAGCACCAATTTGTGATTCTTTAGGCCGTGATGCGAAGTACTTTAGGGAGTCTAGGGTCGGTACCCGCTCTGCTCTGCCACTGATTTTTATTTGTCTTTCCAGACTCAGCCACGGGAAGAGCAATGCTACATGTGAATTACGCTCAATTTGTTTGGATTTCTTTGAAGCGTAGTTGGTGAAAAAGACAAAACCCTGTTGATCGAAATATTTCAATAACACGGTACGCAGGCTAACCCCGCTAGTATCTGTCGTTGCTAAACTCATCGCACTTGGCTCTATAACCTCTGCCTGTTCAGCTTGTTTAAACCACAATGCAAATTGTTCAAATGGGTCGTGAGAAAGATCGGAGCTTCTCAAGCCGCCCTGTAGGAATTCATGTCGGTGATGTGTTAAATCTATTTTCATAATAAGGTTACACAGTACGTTGTTCAATCTGAAGTTAGATCATGCTTATCAATCATAACCTTGTCATCTCGAATGTAACGAGATGTTATATAGTGTACCTTTAAGGTCATTTTTATTCTGTTAAATTCAACAATAATACATAAAACAAAGGGATTAAGTGGCTGGGAGGCTGTATAGAATTGTCTATTTTTCTATAGATTTGTAATCCCTTCACTAAACATGATATCTAGAGATGTTGTCCCAGTCATATTTTCTTGGCTATAAATGTTCTATAAGCTTGAATCATTGTACAATTTGCCTTTTAATCCATACCTTTAAACAATCCATTAAACGAGCCTAATATGAACATTCAAAGCCATTTTGCCGATCTTGATACACCAACGGGTGTGATGCGTACTTACATTCACCGCCCTGATGTTGAAGGTAGCTTCCCTACTATTTTATTTTATTCAGAAATTTTTCAG
>Ga0105351_1000005_pt1 | contig 91715 bp, 84 predicted proteins | sample EN4Hudsemesocosm_FD_83662 | JGI IMG/M metagenome (GOLD analysis project Ga0105351, IMG submission 83662) | Methane-oxidizing microbial communities from mesocosms in the Hudson Canyon - EN4B Hudson Canyon | ecosystem: Environmental > Aquatic > Marine > Cold seeps | place: Hudson Canyon... | reverse complement strand
GGCCCGTTTTACCGGGCGAGTGCTTAACGAGAATAAAGAACTCGTTTCTGCCCATTGGACTGCAATTTAAAGTTGTATCTTTTAAAATAGTTAAGTTACTTATTTAGCAGTTGGGTGCCTCTGCTGCTTCTTAAACTTATAAAAATAATTAGCTAATGGTTATTCGAAATGAATCAGACTTGCTTGGTTACGCGTTACCTGTTATCAGTTGCAGCTTAGCAATATATGTCTGTATCTTCGTAAAATTTGCATTCAGTTTGTTTGAAAGTCATAAAACCTCATTTATTGTATATCACCAATAATTCAATCAATAAAATTGTATTTTTAAATGTTAAAAAGGGCATATTTTTATAGCTTAAGTAAATGCCGTAATCTTTTCTTAAACGTTTTACTCGCTTTGATTTTTCGGCCACATTCCATCGTGACAGTATCAGTTTCTACAGCGATTACTTTATTATTATTCACGACAAATGACTTATGCACTTGAGTGAATTGAGTATCGGGTAACATTTCAATTAACAGCTTTAAGCTACTATTTACCAATATCATATCATTGCCTTGCCAAAGCTTTACATAGTTACCGTATGCTTCTAATAAGGTGATACCTGTTAAGGTAAACTTTCGTTTTTCTCTGTCCACTTTCAGTACAATATGTTTCGTTTCAGGCTCTTTTAATAATCGCTTTTGAGCGCGAAACCTTACTTTATCTAATGCCTGTGAAAGCCGTTCACTACAAACGGGCTTCAGTAAATAATCTGTCACATCTAACTCAAAACCTTCAATAGCATATTCTTGATAAGCACTGATAATAATAACTTGCGGGCGGTTGCGCAGCACCTTTAGTAATTCTATACCACTAAGGTCTGGCATATTAATGTCTAAAAAGAGTAAGTCTGCATGATCATGAGCGAGCCAACTAAGTGCTTGGGTAGCATTAAAACAACGACCAACGATACTGATGTCTGCATGCTGAACTACATGGTGTAAAATTACTTCGTGGGCAAGTGGTTCATCATCAATGATTAAAGCTTTTAGCAAGGGTCTAACTCCAAGGTCATTTTTGCTCGCCATAGTTCACCAACAGGACCACTACTTATCGTGTGTTTTCCTGGATATAAAAGTGATAAACGACGGCTTAAGTTTTCAAGTCCCAACCCACTTGCCTTCTTTTGCTTATGAGTAAATAGTGGATTATCACAAACAACGGTTAAACTATTTTTACTCAACTGCATATGAAAACGTATATGGCTTTTTTCAATGGTGGGCTCTACGCCATATTTAAACGCATTTTCTAATAACATTATAATTAATAACGGCGGCAGTGTGAATTTGTCGTCATGTTCGGGCCATTTCAGGTCTAGCGTACATTTATCATGGCTTCTGATTAACTGAAGAGCAATATAGTCTTGCAAGTAACTAACCTCTTGTGCCAATTTAACTTGTTCCTTTTGTCCTTCATATACGGTGTAGCGTAGTAAATTCGATAGCTTAATTACTAAGTTTGGAGCATCATCTGATTTAGTCAGCGTCAGTGCATAGAGGTTATTTAAGGTATTAAACAAAAAGTGTGGGTTAATTTGTTGTTGTAAAAGTTTTAATTCTGTATGAGTTTTTTGCAGGGAAATCTGTGTTAATGCTGAGTCTTGCTGTTGACGTTCAAAAACCAAAATCAACGGCGTACTTATCGCTAAAAGCCAAAACATAAATTGATAATTAACGGGGGCAAATGCCTGATGAATTGTTGAAGGAAACAAGGTGACTTTAGGTGTATTGAGCGGCAGCGATAACACTAAAGTTGCAAAAATAGGGGTGACTATAATAATGAATATTAAAGCTGCCGAGATAAATGCCAACACTCCCTGCTTTGCTAATACTTGCCGTATCAGACCATAGCGGTTTACTGCGTAGATACAACCAATGACGGCTGCCACCACTAAAAACTGACAAAAATAATAGATAAACTGTCCGAACTCACTAAAGACATTATTAATATCAATTATTGCATTTAATGACTCGCTATCTTTAGGTGCTTGAACGCTATTAAAGACGCCCGCCATAATTATTGCCCAACCAACCAGTAATATCGCTATCACAATGTTAAGAGAAAACAGTTTTGCTATAAATTGCATCGCACGCGTTTTATCACGCATTTTTAAAACGTGATTAATAAACCACGCGGCACTTGCAAAAACAGCAAGCAACCAACCTTGAATACTCAGCAAAGACCAATATTCAAAAGTAGTGCTTTGACCACTTATTATCAATGACAGTAACGGATAGCATATAAAACCCAATAACCAAATAAATTTCGCACGGGGACGCTGTGCTTTTTCTGCCAAGTAATGCGCAAAATGATGGGCAATAAAAAAGGGCAAACTTTCAATGATAAGCTGCAACGCTATTTGCAGATATACACTACCACTATCACCTTGTACTGATAAAAATTGAATTTGAGTCTCTAGCAACACAGCACAAAGCAGCGGTAAGTTAATATAGAACAGTATTCTGTAAATCATTTTATCGAGCATAATAAAAAGGTTTGCCTTGGTTTATTTTTACTGACTTGGTTAAAAATAGCATTTTGATAAACCCTGTCACAAAGTAAATGACGAAACAGTAGATTTAACTGATGAAATGACATTTTTACATCTCATCATTAAGTTTATTCACTTCATCCTCTTAAGATAGCTTACCTGTGCATCAACTCGTAATCTAGCGTTATCAAAAACACAACGGATTAACTATATGCTTACCATTAACAATATTAACAAAAAATATGCCGATGGCACTCATGCATTAAAAAATGTGTCATTACACTTTCCTATCGGCATGATTGGCTTATTAGGCCCTAATGGTGCAGGAAAATCGTCATTAATGCGTACACTTGCTTGTTTGCAAACCCCTGATGATGGACAAATGAATTTTGACGGCATTGACTTAAGAAAAAGCCCTGATGAACTGCGAAAAATATTGGGTTACTTGCCACAACACTTTGGGGTGTATCCACATATGAGCTGCCAAGCCCTGCTAGAGCACATGGCGATATTAAAAGGAGTTGATAAATCAACGAGCGCAAAGCAAATCGCATCACTATTAGATCTGACCAATCTGACAGATGTAGCCCATAAAAAAGTTGCCACTTTTTCTGGTGGTATGCGCCAACGATTTGGTATTGCACAAGCCTTACTCGGAGAGCCAAAAATTATCATTATGGATGAGCCAACCTCAGGGCTAGACCCTGTAGAGCGTGAACGTCTTCATGGTTTATTGGTCGCCATTAGCAAAGAAAAATTAGTGATTTTATCGACTCATATCGTCGAGGATATTGAAAACCTTTGTCACCATGTGGCATTGCTCATTAAAGGAGAAGTCATTGATAGTGCTGATGTGAAAACCCTAATTTCACCACTTGAAGGTTGTATTTGGAAAACTCAAATTGAACCGGATCCCGATAGTAGTATGAAAATTCTGAGTAAAAGCTACCGATTCGGCGAAGCTTCTTTACGCCTTTACAGTAAAACCAAACCCACTATTGATGCAACATTAGTTGAAGCAACTCTGCAAGACCGATATTTTTTTGAACTGTTAGCAAAGGAGCAAAGCTAATGTTATTTATCAATGAATGGCGTTTTTGTTTGCGCCAGCCTCTGGTTTTAATTTGTATGCTCTTAATGCCATTTTTTTCCATTATTATAAGCGCAGGCTCTCAGGAAGGGAGTTACAATCCAGGAGCTCAGTTACAACTTTCGCATGTCATCTTGTTAATGATGGTATTGCCTATTGTGCTTGGGGCATTATCACCCATTGTTTTTCTTCGCGATACCAGCTCCCACATGAGTGAGCTTATAAACTGTACTCCCCTTACTTACAAAAAACGTTGGCTGTTACGTTATGGCGCTATGGTCAGCCTGTTATTTGTGTTGTTTGTTGTATGCTTCGCTCTAGTATTTGCCTTATACACAGCTGAATTAGGTTTTTCAGCTGAATTTTTTACCATCACAATGCTTAATCTCCTGTTATTAGTTTTACCTAGCATATTACTTACTACCGCTTTTGCTCTATGGCTTTCGACTTACTGGCAAAGTGCAATGGTTATGTATGTTTGGATAGCCGCTTTTGGTATCATTTATTTAATGCTTGGCAGCATGACGGGATCACCTGTTCTGGCTGGTAGTAAGGTTATCAGTGAAAATTTCTATAACGCGATGTTATGGTTAGACCCTTACGGAATTAGTGCCTTGGTAGATAACATCAATTCTGCCGACACTTATACGAGTGTTGAACTACTGACAAATCGCCTAGTTTGTTTACTGCTAACTGCTGTACTTGTTTATCTTGCTCTAACTAAAAAACCTAAGGAAAAGGTCCGTACAAAACGGTCTAAAAATCTTGATACGGCAAAATTATCACAACCAGCTAAGCTTAAAACCAAAGTAGCAAAGCGCTTACCTACATCACCTTTTATTCAATTGATTAAAGTATCATTTTTTACCTTATTACACAGCCGCATAACACAAATCATCCTGTTAATTTGGCCAATGATTATCTTTAATGAAGTAATGTCCGGCATAAATAATACCGAAGCACTTTCGGTAATTTCACCAAATAGTATCGATGCACTTAATCTTATCGCTTTTGATCTGTTTTCAGTGCTTGGCGCCTTGGTTGTTGCTCTATGGAGCTGGTTTATTTGCTCTCGCGACAAAAGCTACAATATCGCTGAATTGATTTCAGCAGCTCCAATTTCCAATCGTCAACTGGTTGGCGCTCACCTTATTGCCCTTGGTTTGATGATTGTATTACTGCTATTACTCACGTTCGTTGGCAGTAGCTTGGCCGAATTGATGTCGGGTAGTGAATGGATATTTGGTCATTATCTGGTACAGCTTGCTCTTAGCGGATTACCCTTGTTTTTACTGGGCACGTTGTTTATTTGCTTACATCACCTTTGTCGATCAAGTGGAACTGCTGGCGGTATTGTTGCCTTAATTATTTTGATTAAATTCACAGCAATCATGACCGCATTAGGAATGACCCATACGCTGTGGAATATTGCCGGCTCCCCCTTACAAGCACCTGATAACTTTTGGGGGTATAGTGCCAGCATTTCACTTTACTTACCTTATATGGCTGTATGGATAGCGGCTTGTATTAGTTTAGTTCTACTTGCCATTAGTCGCTCGCACCGTGGTACGGGTCTAGGGAAACTTTCAATAAGTAGCTTACCAAAAAGTGTTCTGATGTCATTTTCCGTCACATTCATAGCAGGTCTAAGCTTACATTTTGTACTTGTTGATGAAAAACCTTTGACGAATTCTGCCAAGCGCGAGGCGTGGAAAGTTCAATATGAAACAAACTTTTCCCACTGGCAGCATAAAGCGCAACCGGCAATTGTTCACATTGATTCTGAAATTGATATCTACCCATCGCAAGAGTTTGCAAATTTTAAAGTGAGCTACACGCTAGAAAATCGTTCAACTTCACCTATCGAGCAAATATTAATCGGACGATACGGCAATTATACCTTTGGAGATATTACCCTTGACGGAGCGAAGCTAGTTGAATTTGATACTGAGCTTAATCAAGGTATTTATCAGTTCTCGCAACAGCTTATGCCTGGTGAACAACGGGTGATGCACGCAGAGTTTAGCTATAAGCAATCACAATATTGGCCGCACCGTTCACACCAAGTAGTAAAACCTGAATTTTCATATTTTCGCGCAAACCCATTACTGCCAACGGTTGGCTATCAAATTGATCACCAATTGGATAATGCTCAACTAAGAGCAAAGTATGAACTAAAAGAAATCAAAAACTTAGCGCCTTCTGAAATATTTAAAGAAGAAGTCAACAAAACAGGCACTTATCAATGGGCGTCTCTGAATACAGTAATTTCGACGGAATTAGGTCATCATGCTATCAGCCAAGGTGAGTTAGTAAGCAGTTGGAGTGAAGATCAGCGCTCTTTCTTTAAATTCCAAACGAAACAGCCTGTTCGCGCAATTCCTACTTGGTTGTCAGTGCCTAAAGCCGCACTTTCTCAAACAACCCAAGGAACTACCCTTAATGTTTATTCCCAAAACAAGAATGAAGCTACGCAAATACACATAAAAGCAATGGCCGATACCTTAACTTGGTTTGCCCAAAACATATCACCATACACAGGTGCTCAACTTAATCTGATTGCCGCACCAGACATTGGAGATAGCGGATATGCATTACCACAAATCATACTGATAAAAAATACTGTTGGTTTTCGTGCTAGGCCTTCAAAGGATGCAGGTTTTGACCAGCGTTATCGCCGCGCGGTTAATGAAACTGCTCATCAATGGTTTGGTCATGGTATTGGTAATGGCGTAGCGACAGACCGTTCATTTCTTAGCGAATCAATGGCTAAGTATGTCGAGTTAGTTATTATTGAAAAACACTATGGAAACGAATCAATGCTTGCCCTTGTTGAGCTTGAACAAGAACACTATGACCTTAGTCAGCGTAACAACTTGCAAACATCAGTCGCCCTTGTCGATGCCATTCAAGCACATGATATGCATTCACGAGCTACCCTAGCATTTGCCAAATTACGTGAAACGGTCGGCGATAAACCTATAACAGCGGCACTTAGCTCTATTTGGTTGCAACATGTCTACCCAAATATACCCGCTACTTCGATGGACTTTGTTCGAGCATTAAAGCGTCATAGTGCAACTAAATACCATCCACTGATTAATGAGCTTTTTTTAAGTAAGACAATGAATCCATCGGATAAATAATCGGCATAAAGGAATAACTGAAAATGAAAAAAAACATCAATAAGTCAAAAGCATATTTATTAGCTTTAGCATTAACAACCAGCTTAGGGTTTGTCCAACATAGCCTTGCTAATAATAGCGTCCAGATAAGTAATAACGAATCAGCAAAAGTGGCGTTAGAAACTGCCGTTGCCGATGTTAAACAACGCTTGCTGCAAATAAAACCGAATATGCGACTCTCGTATGTGAAACAAAAAGACGATAATGACGGAACAATCAGGGTCTATAAGTTTACACCTCTAGGTATATCTGACGGAGAATGGACGGCGGTTCATACTGAGTTTACCGACAATAATACTGAGAAAAAAACGTGGGATAATGATGCATTACTCACACTAGATGCTTTTGATTTGGTCAATGCTAAACTTAAATCAGAAACAGAAAATTCGTGGCTCTTTGAATTGCCTAGTTACGTTGAATTGAATTTTGACGAAGAAGAGTCAGATCAGCCATTGGGAAAAGGTGAGGTTAGTAAGGTTATACAAGCAGAGTTGGAAGTGAGCAAAAAAGACCCTCATTTTATTTCATACCGACTGTACTCATTAAAATCCTTTGATCCAATGTTTTCGGTCAAAATATCAAAACTTAATATCTACAATGAACTCAATGAAGCTTGGACTAACGGTCCTTTAATTACCACATCACAAACAGAGGAAGTTAAGGGGAGTATGGGGTTTTTGATCAGTATTGATGAAAATATAACCGTATTAAATTCAGATTTTAAATTGGTAAAAATTGAATGACACTAAAGTTACCGCCTTTTTATCAGTAAAACTATTAAAATGGGTTAACGTTATTCACAATCAAGATTTTCAGGTATCACAAAATGTTTTGGTCATTATTTTACGTCTGTTATAGGTGCTGGTTAATAATCCTACTGTTTATGGACGAAAGTTCGTTTCATAAAACACAAGATAAAATCATGATACTGTGGGATATTAATCTCAGTCTGTTTTAACTTGCTAGAAAACTTATTTGAACAGTAATCTACCATAAATAGAATTAAACTTTATTTATTTTGTGAGGGATAAAGTGTCTTTTAAACAATACGTACCTGCTATCGTTCTGGCTTATGCGATGTCATTTTTTATTTTTGACATTGTCAGTGATTTGTTAAGTAATGAAGATGGCTTTATACATGTAGCCCTTGAGTTATCGGTTTTTATGGCCATTTCTCTTGTTTTATTTCGAGAACTTCAACATGTAAAATCCCTAAACAATGCAATCAGTATAGAAAAGTCGAAAACAGCAAGATTAGCAGGGGAGTTACTGCACGTCATGAAAGAACAATTTTCTGAATGGAGCCTTACGGGATCAGAATGTGAGGTTGCGTTACTGTTAATTAAAGGACTATCGATGAAAGAGATCGCACAAGCCCGACAGGTAAAAGAGAAAACAGTGAGAGGCCAAGCCACAGCAGTTTATGCTAAAGCAAACTGTGCAGGAAGACATGAGCTAGCGGCATACTTTATAGAAGATTTAATGAGAGAGGTTTAACAAATGGGTGTTTTTGAACGATATTTATCTGTTTGGGTTGCCCTTAGCATTCTAGTTGGTGTTATTTTAGGTTTATTTCAGCCTAATGCATTTCAACTTATTGCTGAACTTCAAATCGCACACGTTAACATTGTCGTTGCGGTTTTTATTTGGGTGATGATATACCCGATGATGGTTCAGATTGATTTCTCTGCAATAAAAGGTATTGGAAAAAATCCCAAAGGACTGCTGCTAACGGTAGTGATTAACTGGCTTGTTAAACCCTTCACCATGGCTGCCTTAGGTTGGCTATTTTTTAATTTCTTATTTGCTGACTTAGTAGATCCTGAATCCGCACAAGAATATATCGCAGGTATGATTTTACTAGGCGTAGCACCATGTACCGCCATGGTGTTTGTTTGGTCTCAGTTAACTAAAGGCGATCCTAACTACACCTTAGTTCAAGTATCAGTAAATGATGTGATTATGATATTCGCTTTTGCTCCTATTTCAGCATTTCTCCTAGGCGTTAGTGATATTCAAGTACCTTGGGAAACGTTACTTATTTCTGTTTTATTGTATGTATTATTGCCTTTAATTGCAGGTGTTGTGACTAGACGATTGTTAAATCAGGGTAATGGTCAAGGAATTGGACAAGATAGTGATACACAGTCACTAGATCGTTTGTTATCGAAGTTGAAACCATGGTCAGTTATCGGTTTATTAGCGACGGTGGTTTTATTATTTGGTTTTCAGGCAAACACCATCGTCTCTGAACCTGAAACCATTGGGTTAATTGCCATTCCGCTAATGATCCAAACTTACGGCATTTTCATTATTGCTTATTTAGCAGCTAAATGGATGAAATTACCGCATAACATTGCCGCTCCAGCTTGTTTGATAGGTACATCTAACTTCTTTGAATTAGCAGTTGCCGTGGCCATTTCACTTTTTGGTTTACATTCTGGAGCAGCTTTGGCAACTGTTGTAGGGGTACTTGTTGAAGTTCCCATTATGTTGTCTTTAGTTTATTTCATTAATCATACACAAAATTGGTTTGGCGAAAATTAGTAATTAGCACTCGTTGGTTTAACTACTACTTCATAATATTAAACGGTAGCAGTACTTGTTAAACTGCAGCATACCGTTGATTTCTTAAGTTATTCACCTTTGTTTTTTGGAAGATACTTATAACCGGTAATCATTGCAGAAACTAAAGCCGTTTTTTCTCTTCTTTCTGCGATGATAACACCTAAAATATGCAAAGGAATGAGGAAGAGTAACCCATAAAATGCATAAACATGGGCAGTTATAAAGGGCTTTCTTATTGCTCGCATTTCTTTATAGGCTACTTCATCAACATTTTCTTTAGAATAAGGCTTAATCACTTCAATGTTTTGCTTGTCTATTGCTATGCTTTGAACGAAATAATTTCCAAAAGGAGGGTAATAAATATCGGTACCAGCGATAATCAAACCTGAAATTAATTGAGTGAACATTAGAAAAAGCAATGCAAAAACCATTAATTTTCCTGCCGGGTTATGCCCTTTGTATGTAGATTTCTTATTCTGTTTAAATTCAACTAATTCTTGGCTAAAGCCTTTGTTAAAAGGTAATACTTTGTTCCAGCGTTCGTGTGCTTTACCTATGAAGCCAATAATTAGCCTAAAAAGTAAGTTGATCGCAAAAACATAGCCAACAAATACATGAATTGTTTTTAAGAGAACCTTTCCATCCGTGCTTACTCCAAACAATTTCCCATTTAAAATAATTAAACCAATGCAAACGAGTAATGTTATGGCTATTACATTTATCCAATGAAATATCCGGATATTACGGCTCCATACAAAAATATGTTCTCTATTAATACTCATTTCAATCTCCTTTTTTGTTGTTAGTAATAGTATAAATAACAATATCCTTCATTTTAATAGTTAGTTTAAAGTTAGCTAGTGATAAAACCCTACTATTTCGAATTATCAAAGGCATTATGTAGTAGCATAGTTAATTTAGCTGATTCTATAATTAACTAATCCATATAATTTATACCTAGAAAATAAATCTATGAATTAATGATTACTTTTTTATCAAGTTTAATCATCGGGCATACGTTGGTTATTGAAGTTATCGTTTGTTATTTTCACTTATGGTACATATGTCCGTTGTTTTATATTCTAACTATCCTTCAAGTTTAACGCCTTTACCGAAACTTCCATATTGGCGAAGTTCAATAACATCACTGAAGGCTTTTATCGATTTTACTAACTTAATAGTGGATAAGTAAGCTAAAATAGTGACAATTATTTTAGCTTTGAGCCCCTTATATAAATGACCTCTGCCACAACACCTGTCAACTTTACAGAACTTGGCCTTATTCCTCCCTTGTTAGCTCGATTAACTGAACTGGAATATCAACAGCCAACACCTATTCAAGCTAAGGCTATTCCAAGTGTATTAGCTGGGCGCGACTTAATTGCAGGGGCAAATACTGGCTCAGGTAAAACAGCTACCTTTGCATTGCCAATGTTACAGCAACTCTCAAAGCAAGCTAGTAAAGGTCATAAAAATAAAGGTAACTATGTTTCAGGACTGATTTTAGTGCCTACCCGTGAACTTGCTAAGCAAGTTGCTGATAATATAAAATCTTATGCGGTGCACTTTAATGGAGAGATTAAAACGGTTGCTATTTTTGGCGGGGTATCAGCTAATACTCAAATGCTAGCACTACGTGGCGGCACTGATATTTTAGTAGCAACCCCTGGTCGATTACTCGATTTAATTTCAAGTAATGCTATTAAGCTTGATAAAGTTAATACTTTAGTACTTGATGAAGCAGATCGTATGCTAAGTCTCGGTTTTACTGACGAGCTAACGGCTCTGTTAGCATTAACACCAAAGCAAAAACAAATATTACTATTTTCAGCAACCTTTCCTGAACAAGTACAATCATTAACTCAAGAATTGCTTAATAATCCGTTTGAAATCCAATTACAAAGTAGCGATACCAGTACCTTAGTACAGCGTGTTTTTACTGTCAATAAAGGTGAAAAAACAGCCGTATTGGCCCATTTGATTAAACAGAATCAATGGCGACAAGCGCTTATTTTTGTTAATGCCAAAAACAACTGTGAGCATTTAGCCAAAAAGCTCTCTAAACGTGGTATTGCCGCAGAAGTTTTTCATGGTGACAAAGGCCAAACCGAACGAAGTCGAGTTCTTGATGGCTTTAAAGCAGGGGAAATTGAGGTATTAATAGCAACGGATATTGCTGCTCGCGGGTTAGATATCGAAAAGCTACCCGTTGTTATTAATTTTAATTTGCCAAGAAGCCCGTCAGATTACATGCACCGTATTGGCCGAAGTGGTCGTGCTGGTGAAGTCGGCTTAGCTTTATCACTTATCGACCATGAAGATTATCATCACTTTAAAGTGATAGAGAAAAAGAACAAAATTCGTCTTGAACGTGAACAAGTTGAGGGTTTTGAAGCCGATGAAATTACCGAAGATTCAATTTTAGCTGTAGAAAAGCCAATGGCTAAACCTGAAGGTACCGGTAAGAAAAAACGTAAAAAAAATAAGTCAATCAATGCAGATATCTGGTTGAGACATTCTGATTCAGAATAAGTTGTAGTTACTCATATTCCTTTATCAAGGATGAGTTAATTATCTATAGTGGGTCGATCGGCCCTTATAGATAATAAACTAAACATCAACAAAATTAATTGAATTAAATCGGCTAAAATAGTGATATTTGTCAATTAACTTAATGCCTGTTGAATTTTTCGTTAGTAATATTTGTTTTATCCCCATTTTGTTTCTATATATTCTGAATAGCTACCTTCAGTAAACTACTTTAATAATAACTTCAAAAATTTTACTTTAGCTAATATAAGAAAACCTTTTAAATTTCCTTCTCTTAAACTATTCTATATGTTTGAAATTAAAAAATAACAACCAAAATAAAATATATTGGAGAGTACTGTGAAATTAACTTACTTAAGCTGCTTAATTGGCGCTTTATTAGTACAAGGATGTGGTCAACCATCGACCGAAGATAACTCAGAAAACTCACCAGAAACAAAAAGTAGCTCGGTTTCTAAAGTAGACGTAAAGCAAAAAACTGTACCAGCTAAATCAAACCAATATGCACAAAATGTTTATTTTGGTGATACTCATTTACATACCGCTAATTCATTCGATGCAGGAGCTTTTGGTAATACATTGCCACCAGATGTTGCATACCAATATGCTAGAGGCGAGCAAGTTACTGCTTCAATGGGGTTAAAAACTCAATTAGTAAAACCGCTTGATTTCTTAGTTGTGGCTGATCACTCAGATAACATGGGAATGATTCCAGATTTATACGCTGGCAAAAAAGAAATTCTAGCCCATCCAATGGGTAAAGAATTTTACGATGGTCTTAAAGCCGGCAAAAACCATGAGGTTGCTATTGAGTTAATTAAGCAGTTTTCTCAAGGTACACTTCCTCAAGAATTAAATTACGATCCACAATCTAAGGGGTATAAAGATACTTGGAATCGTATTATTGATTCTGCAGAAAAATATAACGACCCTGGTAAGTTTACCGCTTTTATCGGTTACGAGTGGACCTCTTTAATTAAAGGAGGCAACATGCATCGCGTAGTTATTTATCGTGATGGTCAAGAGAAAGGAAGACAAATGGTTCCTTATACCACCACACCTCCTTATGGCAACCAAAATCCGCGTGAGTTGTGGAAATGGATGCAAACCTATGAAGACAAAACCCAGGGTAATATACTCGCCATTGCTCATAACGGTAACTTGTCTAACGGTATTATGTTTCCTATGGAAGAACAATTTAACGGAACTGCGCTCGATAAAGAATACGTTGAGTCTCGTGCACGTTGGGAGCCTTTATACGAGGTAACGCAGATGAAAGGTGATGGTGAAACACATCCGTTTTTATCCCCTAATGATGAGTTTTCAAACTTTGAAAATTGGGAGTTTGGTAACTTAGACTTGTCTGAGAAAAAAACCAATGCCATGCTCGCTGGAGAGTATGGGCGTGAAGCGCTTAAAACAGGTTTAGTTTTAGAGGAAAAATTGGGTACTAACCCTTATAAATTTGGTTTGATTGGAGCGACTGATTCTCACACTGGTTTAGCAACTACTGAGGCGAATAATTTCTTCGGTAAAATGTCCACTATGGAGCCAAATAAAGCTCGTTTGACTAATCCCCTATTAAAAGATGAAGATACCACGATTTATTACCGTTCAGTTGTTGCCTCCGGTTTAGCTGGTGTGTGGGCAACTGAAAATACGCGTGAAGCCTTATTTGATGCTATGGAGCGGAAAGAAACGTACGCGACTACCGGGCAACGCATCCAAGTACGCTTCTTTGCTGGCTGGGACTATAATCAAGCTGATTTAGACGGAGATTTTGTTAAGCTAGGTTACAATAAAGGTGTGCCTATGGGAGGCGATTTAACCGCTAAAACGGCTGATGCGCCGAGCTTTATGATTGTTGGGATGAAAGATCCTGATGCGGCAAACCTAGACCGTTTACAAGTGGTTAAAGGTTGGATGGATAGTGATGGTAAAACACATGAACGCATTTTTGATGTTGCTTGTAGTGACAATCGTAGCATTGTTAACCGTCGTTGTAATAAGTTAGTAGGCAACACTGTAGATGTTAAAACGGCGACTTATAGTAATGATATTGGTGAAGCTTCATTAAAAGCGTTATGGATTGATCCTGAATTTGATGCCGCGCAAAATGCATTTTATTATGTACGAGTATTAGCTATTCCAACACCTCGCTGGACGACATATGATGCAGTAAGGTACGGCGTTGAATTACCAACCGACGTACCTGCTACTATTCAAGACCGCGCTTATACCGCACCTATTTGGTATAATCACTAGTTTCTCATTGTAAACATCATCCTGACTAAACAGTTTAGGGTGATGTTTTTATTTTTAGTTTTTTCACTACTTAATACTTATTTTATAACGCATGCCAATGTTTTCTTTAAAAAAAATCCTTACAGAGCCTTTACTACATTTTATCTTAATTGCATTACTCTTTTTTGTGTTCTACGATTTTATCAATCCTGAAGTTGTGGATGATTCAAAAATAATTACGATTAGTAACAACCGTATTGATCAACTTAAAAGGGGCTTTGAAAAAACTTGGACGAGAGAGCCAACGGATCAAGAGCTTGAAAAAATCATTGAAAGTTACGCTCTTGATGAAATTTATGCCCGAGAAGCAAGTGCATTAGGCTTAGGCGATAATGATGAGGTGATCAGACGCAGACTACGGCAAAAAATGGAGTTTATTTTACAAGACATGTCGGTTCTACAACAACCTTCAGCTCAAGAGCTTAGAAATTATTATCAAAACAATATCAATAAGTATAAACAAGAAAGCCAATACTCTTTTCAACAAGTTTATATTTTGAAAAACCGGCCAAAAAAGCAATTAACTGAAATTATAAACCAACAAAAACAACGAATACTTATTGGAAAAATACCACGTGGTGATTCTAGTATGTTGCCGACAACAGTTGATAATAAGTCTTCCCACCAAATTAATAGACAATTTGGGATTGGTTTTAACGTTTTTTTAGACGACCTGCCACTTAATCAATGGTCTGGACCAATAAAATCAGGCCTTGGCTTGCATTTTATTAACGTTAGTCAACGCAATCCAGGATCTATTTCTGCCTTATCTGAGATAAAAAACCTTGTTATTAAAGATTGGCGCTACCAGCAGAACAAAATATTTATCGAGAGTTACCAAGATTCATTACTCAAGCAGTACCAACTTAATGTAGAGAGCAGTAGGGATAACAACAGTAATAAAAAAAATAATACAGTTAGTAATACTGCTTTATCTGCAACAAGGTAGGCGATGATGCAACAAATGAGAGTAATGTGTGGCATGTTCATTAAGCTATGTTTCTTATTTATAATAATTATGAGTAACAATGTTTGGGCGGATAATATGCGTCCTGCATCATTAACTATTGAGGCTATTGATAAAAATCATTTTACTGTTATTTGGAAAATTCCTGCTATTGGAAATAAACGATTAAAACTTGCGGTTAATTTCGATGAAAATACTGAAATGAGTCAACCAAAACAAGCACAGTTTTTTTCCAATGCCTACATTGAAACCTGGCAAGTTCAACGCCTTAAAGGTTTAACTGGTATTGAGGTTACTATAAATGGTTTATCTAATACGGTTACCGATGTTTTAGTTCGAATTATCGATCATCAAAAACAAACGACTACAGCGGTATTAACTTCTGATAATCCAAGTTATAAACAAGCTGGGAGGCTTTCTGATCAGGCAACGATTAGTACCTATGTATTTTTAGGGGTAGAGCATATCCTTATTGGCTTTGATCATTTACTTTTTGTTGCTTGCTTGGTTTTTATTTCTCGCGGTAAAAGAAAGTTATTATTAACCATTACAGGGTTTACGCTTGCCCATTCATTGACATTAATTATGGCCGCAACAGGTGTTGTTAGTATTGCTATTGTGCCGGTAGAGGCGGTTATAGCATTAAGTATTGTTTTTCTCGCTGTCGAAATAGCAAAACAAAATTCTAAAAGTTTAAGTTTTAAATATCCGGTATTAGTGTCAGCAAGTTTTGGTTTATTACACGGATTTGGTTTTGCCTCTGTATTAGCTGAAATAGGTTTGCCAAAAAATGAAAAATTTACTGCTCTCTTGTGTTTTAACATTGGCGTAGAACTAGGCCAATTAATTTTTATTGCTTCATTAACGTTTGTTTTTTGGTTAATAAAAGTGATTAAGCCTACTGTCGTTATACACGATTTCCATAGAGTTATCAGTTACTTTTCAGGTTCTGTTGCCATGATTTGGATGTTTTCTAGACTGTCTCAGTTTTAAATACAATTTTAACGATAAAAAACGTTTCAATATTTATTTATGAACAGATAATGAAAAATAAATTGTTTACCCCATCATAACCTCCACATAAATTAAATTAATAGAATTAGAGATTTTATCGATATTAGTTGATGTTATAGCACTGTGCGTTTGTAATGGCAGGGATATTCAAATAAAACTAATAAACAAATTTGATACTAAAAGTTAAGATAACAGTGCAAACGAGGAGTTTCGTACTAAGCTTATTACTATAACTACTAATTTTGGAGATATAGTAATGCAAAAGATTATTTATGCTGTATTACTGAGTTCACTCGTCTATGGCTGTCAAAACTCAATTTCCTCAATTCAGCCAACGGTTAGTCAACCTCCTTTGCTAGACGACAGTTTTATTAGTCACCAAACATTCATTGTAGAGTCAGAAGAAGATATATTTGCTTTAGACAATGAAATGAAACTTATGGTATCGAAAAAATTAAAACCCGATAAAGATATTAAAAGACGTACATTAAAATTGTTAAAACAAATTTTTGACTCAGAAGGAATATCGTTAACCTATAAAAGTAATGCCAACGTTAACGCCAGACAGGCATATCATAATAAGCAAGCCAATTGTTTATCTTTAACAATTATGGCTTATGCATTAGCTAATGAGGCTGAGTTAAATGTAAAATTTCAACAAGTTGATACGCCAGAATACTGGGTTCGTAATGGTGAATATAATTTATTAACTGGTCATGTAAATTTACTGGTAAAACAAAAAAGTTTTGATACAAATACTTTTATTTGGGGCAGTAATGGCTTTCAAATAGACTTTGATCCACTTGCTAGTAAATCGAGCTTCAAAAGAACAGTTATACAAAAAAACACCGTATTAGCAATGTTTTACAATAACAAAGGGGCTGAAGCGTTAGTTGAAGGTAACTATAATTCTGCTTATATGTATTTTAAAGAAGCAGCAATAATAGAACCCTTATTTTCTCAAACGTGGGGGAATTTAGGTATATTATACAAATATATAAATAAACATAACGAAGCTGAGCAATCTTACCGTTATGCAATATACCTTGATAGCAATAATTTTACCGCAATGGAAAATTTGGCCATTCTTTTAACTCAACAAGAAAAGTTTGACGAAGCGGCAAGTATTAAGCACAAGCTTCATATCAAAAGAAGTTCAAACCCTTATTATTATGCGCTACTTGCTGATGACGCTTTTTATGAAGGTAACCTTGAACAAGCGATCAGTTATTATAAAAAAGCCATAAAAATGGAAAGGAAAGCCCATGAATTTCACTTTGGATTGGCAAAAGCTTACTTTCAGATGAATAAGCCTAAACTTGCTAAAAAATCATTGAAAAGGGCTATTGCCTATAACCGTAGCAGGGGATCTGAAAAATTATACACGGCAAAACTAAATTTGATGAGAGATAACGATATTGAAAACTAAATTATTTACTATTATTTTAGTTCAGCTTCTTTTAATGGCTTGTATTACAAATAAAGCAATAGTTGCTCCACAAGAAAAATTTGAAGCGGATACCTTTTCGATTGATCAAACTAAATTAATTGAACATCTTAAAACCATATCATCAGATGAATTTACTGGTAGAAAAATAGGAACCTTAGGTAACCTGAAATCCCGAAACTATCTTGAGTCCCAACTTAAAAAGTACAATGTTGCTCCATTTATAGATAGTTACCATCACAAGTTTATTAACCATTATTTTTTAAAGGATGTGATCGGTGACAACATCATTGGCGTTGTTGAAGGTGTTGATTTTCCAAATGAGTATATCGTATTAACTGCCCACTTTGATCACTTAGGCATTAAAGGAGATGTTATTTATAACGGTGCCGATGACAATGCGTCAGGCACGGCGGCGTTACTTAGTTTAGCGCGAGAGATTTCATTAACTCCCTTAAGGTATAGTGTTCTTTTCTTATTCACAGACGGTGAGGAATCTAATTTACTTGGAGCAAAAGCATTTCTTAGAGATTTTGACTCTGTGGTTCCTGCTATAAAACTAAATATTAATTTAGATATGATTGCTGGCAACAATAACACCTCCACGCTGCATTTCATCACTAGAGGGGTGCATAATCTGATGAGTGATATTGACTATCAAAATTTACAAAATCAGCTTTATAATAGTGAAGTTAACATCAAAAAAGGTTTTAAGTTTGCAAGTAATGTTCGTAATATAGGACGAGGTAGGCATAAATGGCTAATTTCTAGTGATCATGGTGTATTTTACCGAAAAAAAATACCTTTTATATATTTTGGCGTAGGTACCCATGAAAATTATCACACCAGCAAAGATACCTTCGATAATATCAACCAAAGTTTCTATATCTCTGCAACCCAGTCTATTTATCAATATATACTGATGTTAGATCAATATATATGACCATATGGTCAATTTTATTCAAGCAAAAATAGATTTTAACGTTATAATAACTAAAATTGTTTAGTAAATTTGCTAAACAACGAATGTATGGTCTGTAAAATAAAGGTTAATCAACAATGGAAAAACGTTATATTACCGCTCAAGAGTTACTTGAAGACTCTTTTAGGTTAGCGGCAAAAGTATTTGAAGATGGTTTTAGACCACAATTTATTGTTGGGATATGGCGAGGCGGAGCTCCAATTGGTATCGCTGTACAAGAATATTTTGATTTTAAGAAAGTTGAAACCGATCACATCGCTGTAAGAACTTCTTCTTATTATGGTATTAACCAACAAAGTAAAGAAATTAAGGTACATGGACTTCATTATATTATAGAGAATGCTAATGCGGATGACGGCTTATTAATTGTAGACGATGTATTTGACTCTGGTCGTAGCATTGATGCATTAATAAAACAGCTTAATTTGTTAAGCAGAAAAAATATGCCAACGGATGTTAGAGTTGCTTGCCCATGGTACAAGCCTCAAAATTCAAAAGTTGATTTTGCTCCTGATTATTATATTCATGAGTCAAGTGAATGGTTGGTTTTTCCTCATGAATTATCTGGTTTAACACCTGACGAAATCATTGAAGGAAAAAAAGATCTCGCTAATATTCATCATTTATTGGTTTAAATTAGCCATTTTAAAAATTAAAATCCTGATGGCTATTTGTATTTGTCATCAGGTATTATGGTAAAAGTATGTCAATTAAAGTCTTTTTCGTTACCTGTCTTTTTTTAGCCAATAACTCCTCTGTATTTGCAAACCAAAAGCATCCTGTAATATTACTATCAATTGATGGCTTTGCTAATTCCTATTTAGAAAAGTATCAACCTACAAACATTTTAGCGTTAGCTAAAAGTGGTGTAAGGGCAGAAGCCTTATTACCTATTTACCCCAGTAAAACTTTTCCTAATCACTTGTCAATTGTTACAGGGCTTTACCCTGCTAAGCATGGCATTCTCCACAATCATTTCTACCGTCCTGATTTAAAAAAAGAATATACTCTAGGTGCTGGTAAATATAATGCAAACTGGTTAACTGCCTTACCTATTTGGACTGTTGCTGAGCAACAAGGAATAAAAACAGGTGTATATTTCTGGCCAGAATCAGAAGCTAAACTTTCAAATATATTACCTAGTCACTATTACCCTTATAAACACGAAACACCAAACATTGACCGTATTAATCAGCTTGTTAATTGGCTCAAGTTAGATGCAGATGTGCGTCCACAGTTACTTATCAGTTATTTTTCAACGGTTGACAGTGCAGGGCACATGTTTGGGCCAAATTCCAAGCAAGTAAAAGCTGCCATTGAAGATATTGACCAATTGATTGGTTTGTTACTTCATAAAATTAGAAATGAAGTCAAACAAAAAGTTAATATCGTTCTCGTGTCTGATCATGGGATGACAATTACTAATGGTAGTATAGATATTAACTCAACAATTTTACCCAATGATGACCTCAAAGTAGTAAATGGTCAAACCCAGTTATTTATTTATGGTAACAGCCAAGAATCTGTTTTTGATGCTCGATCACAGTTATTGATAAATCTTAAGCATGATTCCAAACAGCGGTATTCTATATTTCTAAAATCGGAGTTCCCAAAGCATTGGCATTTTGATACAGAATTAAACGCTATTCCTGACATTATCGTTGAAGCAAAACCTCCTTACACCTTTACTGATAAAAAAGAACAGTATGGGCTTGCTACTCATGGTTATGATCCAAAAAACAATAGAAGTTTAGATGCTATATTTATTGCTTCGGGTCCAGATTTCAAATCTAACAAAACGATTAGCGCTTTTGAGAATATTCATATTTACCCAATGTTGACTGAAGTGCTTGGAGTAAATAGTACTTCAAAAATAGACGGTAATATTAACGTGTTACAATCCATTTTACAAAAGTAGTACTTTCAATCAGAATGGAAAAAACATGAGTAAAAACTCACCAATAATTATTAATCATTTTTCTGATGTTCTTTGTATTTGGGCATACTTAGGCCAGATAAGACTCGATGAATTACAAAAGAAATTTGGTGACAACATATCGTTTAACTACCATTTTATTCAAGTTTTTGGTGCGGTTGAGTCTAAAATGACTCAAAATTGGGGGAATAAAGATGGAATTAAAGGCTATAGTAAACATGTTAAAGATATTGTAATTCAATACCCTCATATTGAAATTCATCCTGACCTATGGACTAAAAACATACCGACTAGCTCTGCCAGTTGCCATCTCTTTTTAAAAGCTATTCAAAACTTAGACCGCAAAGATGAATTAGGCATGGAAGTTAAGGACGTAATATGGCAATTAAGGTTAGCTTTTTTTAAAGATCTCATTGATGTATCGTCCCTTGATGAGCAATTAGCACTCGCAAGGCGTCTAAACTTACCGGTAGAGAAAATTACTCAACAAATATTCAGTGGTTTAGCTCACGCTGCTTTAGAAGATGATTTACATAAAAAACAGCAGTTTCGTGTATCGGGTAGCCCAACATTAATCTTTAACGACGGTAGGCAAACTTTATACGGCAATGTTGGCTATCGTTTGATTGAAGCAAATGTTGAAGAGTTATTAAAAGATAATCAGCAACATTTTAGCTGGTGTTAGATGAGATAAGCTCATTTAAACTGGCTATTTACCCTACAAATAATGTATCTTACTAGGAAATTGCAAACCCTAAAAGCAGAACAAAAGATAATGCAAAATACCTATATCGCCAGACAAGCAATATTTGATGCTCAATCAAATACGGTTGGCTATGAATTATTATTTAGAAACAGTCCTGATAATTCCTTTCCTGAGATGGATTTAGATGTTGCGAGTTCAAAACTTATTATTCAAAATCACCTTCATGGTGATATAAGAAAAATAAGCATGAACAAAGTCGCTTATATAAATTTTACTGAAAACTGCTTAATTCATAAATATCCCTTAGTTTTTGACAAAGACACTATAATAATTGAGCTTGTTGGCCAACCTACGCCAAGCCAGCGTTTATTAAAGATAATTAAATATTATTAGGACAAAGGTTATAAAATTGCATTAACAGAATATGATTTAAATGAACAATGGGATATGTTATTCCCTTACATATCAATTATTAAAATTGATATTGAAAAAATAAACACCAAACGTTTACCTCCAATAGTCCAAAAGATCAAACCTTTTGGTATTAAGCTCATCGCAGAAAAAGTTGAAACTAAATACCAACAACAGTCTTTGATCGAAGTAGGGTTTGATTATTATCAAGGCTTTTTTTACCATCAACCAGAGATCATTGAGGGAAAAACACTAACACCAATTAAAGTTCAAATGTTAAACCTTTTAAGTGAAACATTTAATTATCCACTTAATTTTGACAACATTGCCGACATCATCAGCCATGATGTCAATCTAACCTATAGCTTGCTTAAGATGGTTAATAATGTTGCAACTGGCACTCGAATTGAAATTACTTCTTTAAAACAAGCTGCCGCTTATTTAGGTGAAGATAAATTACGTCAATTTGTTTCTATTCTTGCCTTATCAAACTTAACATCTGACAGTACAGATGAACTTGCCCAACAAGCACTTATCACTGGTAAATTAATGGCAGCTTTATCTAAAGAAAATGTGTTTAAATCAATACAAGACTTTGCCTTTATTACTGGTTTATTAAGTGCAATCGAAGTGATGTTAAGTATGCCAATGGCAGAAATAATGAAAACTATGCCTCTGGCGATTCCAATACAAAACGCCTTGGTTAATCATGATGGTTTGTTAGGCGATTTATTAGACTTAACGACTAAATACATTACTGGTAGAGGCGATAACTTAACGCACTCTATAGACAGTTACTCAATAGATGCGAGTTTCTTACAACAAGAGTTTGTTTCTGCAAGTCAATGGTGTAGTAATTTACTTAAAACAGATTAAGTAAATTTATTAATTATGATGATATGCCTTTTATATTATCTTAAAATAAAGGAAAAATAGGGTAAAGATCAATACCCGTTAGCATAATGAAAACTGAATCAGAATTAAGAAGTAGATATAACGATAATAGCCGAGGTGTTTATTTTATTGGCACTACGCCACCTAAAATTGACACACCACTGGAAGAAGTAGAACAAATCGCAGACAAATTATTGGATAGAATTAAAGATATTGCCATAGATGGGCTAATCGTTTACGACATTCAAAATGAAGACTCCAGAACCAGCGCCCCTAGACCATTTCCGTTTAAATCTACTCATGATCCTCGTTACTATTCATCAATATTGAATAAGAAAACATCTCAACCCGTTATCACTTATAAAAGTGTTGGCCAAATCGAAGCAAACCACTTTAATGATTGGTTAAATGATGCTTGGGACAATTACAATGTTCGAGAGTTGGTATTAGTTGGCAGCCCATCGGTAAAAAATAAAGTCCAATTATCCTTAAATGATGCATATAAAACAGCGGTAACCAATGAAAATAATTTTTTCATCGGTGGTGTTACCATTGCTGAACGACATGCTAAAAAAGGTAATGAACATGAACGATTGATAGAGAAACATCATCAAGGTTGCAATTTTTTTATTTCACAAGCTATTTATAATCCCCAAGAAACCATCGATATATTAACTCGATATGCCATTGAGTGCCAAAAGCGTGATCTAAAACCTCAACGTATTATTTTAACTTTTTCAGCATGTGGTAGTGACAAAACGTTAAGATTTATTGAATGGTTGGGAGTCAGTGTTCCTGAAGCAACAACTTTGAGAATATTAAATGCCAAAAACCCACTGCATGAGTCAATCCGAATTTGTTGTAATAGTTTAAATCAGATTTTAGATGCAGTAACAGTTTATAATTTACCTTTAGGACTTAATATTGAGAGTTTAACCAATCGAAAAGACGAAATTAACGGCTCAATATTATTATACAAACTATTACGTTCAACTATGGAAACTTATTTAGCAAAACATGAGCTTGATATGTTGAGAGATAATAATTAACAATAATTTTTCACTTAATTGAAAGAAAGTGATTGCAGGAAATTAAATTGCCATCTAAAATAAATTAGCACTAAATACATATAATTAAGGAAAAGAAATGTCTACAGGTACAGTAAAATGGTTTAACGCGGACAAAGGTTTTGGATTCATCACGCCGGATGACGGTGGTAAAGATTTATTTGTTCATCATTCAGAAATTAAAACGTCAGGCTATGCAACTTTAGACGACGGACAAAAAGTAGAGTTTGAAGAAGGTCAAGGTCAAAAAGGACCTTGTGCTACAAATGTTGTAGCAGTATAGATTTACCGGCCTTAGTTTTTCTCTAAGGCCTCTTTAATTCCCACCTCTATTTTAACATTATTCCGCCAGTAACAAATCATTACCTAATAAACACAGAATGATCTTAGACAACATTGTAAGCTCTCTTTACATATTAGGAGGCCTTATGATTTTAATCAGTGTTTTAAATTTAAAAGAGCATAAAGTTGCGAAATTAGCAGCTCGACTAAGTGGCTGTCAGCTATATAAGTCTGGCCAAAACATAAAACAATTCGAAACTTCTATGAGCAATATCCATTCTGCTAGAAAATTAGCCACCTTTTTTCGTCAACGAGGCTACCAAGTAACCAGTGAACATATAATATAAGCTCAACGTGTTGATTTTACTAATTACTTTGTATAGAAAATAATGTTTACCCTTTATAATACCCAGATAAAAGCAATGTCACTTTTATTAATAATATTGCTAAGTTGTAGTCGTAAAGGGAATTGAAGTTAGCAATACTCGACCATCTATAAATGTTATCAGTAAACAGGGGACTCAAGGCATACTTACTAAGAATTCTCAGACTACGATCGATCGCTTATATTTTTCACCTAATAGCATTATAGAAAAATCTAAAAATATTCAACAACTCGTTGATGAACGTCAAAAACAGTTAGATAGCGTGACTAAGTAAAATTTCCGTGGTATATAAAGCATAGAATTTAATAATTACAGTTTTAGAGTCAAAAATGACAAAAATTTCTCAGCTATCACTAGTAGCAGCAATGATCGTAATGCTCGGTTGTTCAGAAGATAAAACACCAATTGAAGCAGCTGAAGATAAAGCTTCTTCAGAAATAGGCTCACAACAGACGACAAACGTAGCACCAGAATCAACGATTGATTACAAAGAAGGTGTTCATTATCGTTTAGTTAACAATATTAACGTAGGTGAATTAAAATCCCCCTTTATAATTGAATATTTTTGGTTAAGTTGCGGACATTGTCAAAAGCTTGAGCAACCTTTGCAAGCATTTAAAAAACAAAATCCTAATGTTGGCTTTGCCCGTAAACATGCTGTTTTAGGTGAACGATGGGTAATGGATGCAAGACTTTATTATGCGTTAGAAGAAACTAACAACTCGCATCTTTTTGATGAATTCTTTTCTTTATATACAATGGGTTTAACTGAAGAAAGTTTTGACCAATTTTTTATAAAAAACAACATTGATAAAAAAGTATTTTTAGAAATTGCAGGCAGCAGCGAAGCTATTTTAGTAAAAATGAAAGAAAGCCTTCAGGAAATGACTGATAATAAAATGACTAGCGTACCGTCTTTAGTTATAAACGGAAAATATCTTATTTTAAAGTCTGATGACGGTGATTATTTCAAGTTAGTCAGCTACTTACTAAGTAAAGAGTAAGTACAGAAGGGCGCTTAAATGTCCGTAGAAATTGTAAAGGTTAGGATTTAAAGAGATCTCTCTAACCTTTACAATGCTCAAGTTTACTCTTTTAATCGACCTTTCTTTGTTTTCCACTTTCTGCCCGTTTCTTATTTTCACTTTGAACATATACAGTATCGGTTGTCGCCATGCTGGCATGACCAAGATCTTCTGAAATATCTTTGAGCGGTCGTCCACGTTCTATTTCCATGCTTGCTCCTGTATGCCTTAACCAATGCGCGGAGGCTTCTTTTAATTTTAACGCCTTATTTTCACCTTCCGATCTGCGCATATTGTCATGTGCCTGGTCGAAAACACTTTGTACTATACGTCGTAAATGGCGCGAGGTCATGCCACCTTGACCACGTATTTTTTCTACAAGAACAGAGTTTTCATTACTCGATGGCAAGCCTAGCAAATCACGAGAAGCACGATAACGCTCTAAAAACGGTAAGAAATCAATTGGAACGGTAATATCACGTAATTTCCGACTTTTACCAAATATTTTAAGCCACCAGTTTTCATCATCATCTTGCCAAAAGTGACCCATGGTTGGTGACCAAGTTGCACGCTCAGATAACTCTGAAATCCTTAAAAATAAGGTTTTTAAGGCCGCAATAACAAATAAGTTACGTTCAAACATAGGCTCTTCATCAGCCATTTCAACAGCGGTATCTAAAACGTATTGCCATTGGTTAGCCGTTAACCGTTTGATTTCTTTAACTTGTGAATCAATAATAAAATGTCGGCAATCTTTTTTAGCTATTTGTGCCGGATTGCCAATACAAAAATCTTCAGCCATTAGATAATTATAAAAAACGATAATGGCGGTAAACATTGATGAAAGTGTTTGTTGTGATGGACGATATTTTTTCTTATCAATGACAAATTTAGATTTGAGACTTTTAGGCGCTTGAATCTTAAATGGAAACCAAAGTTCATTAGCTGATGAATAACCATTGGTGATTTTAAAACGTTCTTGATTAGATGTGCCAATCCAAGTAACTGGTGGTTGCCAACAAAAGTCAGCATATTCGAGCAAGTCAGATTTGCGTAATTGATCTATTGGTTTTTTCTTTTCAATAAAGGACCATAATAGAAAACGTTCAACGTCATTTCTAAATCTGTCATAAGTATGTGCAGATTTATTTCTACCTATATAAGTAAGAAATTCTTTTCCCCAGCTAAATTGCTCAAGCCACCAAGTTTCATTGGATGAGAATATTTTGTTTAACTCAGGATAATCCTCAAGATCAAAGTCACATAAATCAATATATGGCGGGTATAAAGGAACGGGTTTAGTTAGTGACATTTAATTGAATACCAAATTTTGAAGAATAAGTAAGGACATGTACGTGAAAGCTAGTTTAATACATCACACCCACTATGTCCAATACTGAAGAGTATCGGACATAGTGAGTATATTAATATCTGGGTGTGTGGCCTCTGTGATTACGCGTAGAATGAAAACTTTATTTTTTAACTAAATCAGTAGTTAAAACCACTTTGATACTAAAACACGTTTATCAGGTAAATATCGGTTGTTAAGTCTAGTACCAAAAAATTAAGAATGTTTATCCAGACTAAACTATTTTAGTACCAAGTAATCGATACCCGATCACAATAACTAAAATTATCTAATAAGCTGTATGTACTTTTTAATTTTATAAGTGTATTTATTTGGCTGATTAAAATTGTTTCGTGAACTCCAACAACTTTTCTCCTATCAATCTAGCTGCGCAGTGCTGTTTTCATGTTTCCTTATATTTTGTTGTTTAACTTTTACTAAATAATAAAGCACTAGTCATTGCTCGTGTATTAAACCTGTATTGTCATTAAGAAAACCATGACAAATATAATCTTCCAACTGTCTTTTTTTCTTGTTCATTTGATGGAAGTGTTCATAGCCAACAGAGAATGCAAAAGGATTAGCGTTATAGTCTGCGTATGATTGATCATTCCCTTGTTTAGCTTCTTTTACGCCAGCAGCAAATGAACTTAAAAAATCATCTCTATTGTTGAGTAAAATTACAAAGGCATCGTCTGCTGACTCAACAAATTCAAGGGCACCTAATTCAATATATTTATCAACAACGGTGCTATTAAACACACCACTGTATTGCTCTGTTTCTACATCATACAATATTACCGAATCTGTCTTGGTTGCTTCCATTAATGAAACAAATAACTCTCTTACTTTTTTTGAAATCATAGGGGTCTTATTCTTAGTTTTGTAAGTTACTTTAAAAGATCGAATATTACAGTTATGTGATTAACACTGTATTTTTGGAATATCACGCCATTGGCTGGTGTACTGAGGGCTTAAAAACGCTCTTCGCATATGCCATTTTTCATGCTGACCTTCAGTGGCAATTTTTAACATACCATCACCGTATTTATGGTTAATCTTGTCTAAGCATTTCATTAAATAACCATTAGTGTGATCGGGTATAAATAAGTCAGGTTGTATAAACGCCCTACTGTTTAATTCTATCGCACCTACGCCACAACGATAAAACCTAACTCCTTCACTATAGATAGAATCAATTACACGGCTGATAGCTTCTGCCATTTCACAACTATTATCTGTCGCTATAATAAATGGATAAACAATCGCTTGCTTATAATATAGCTCATCATGTGGAGAGCTTGATGCAAATACCATTAACTTTTTAACAAGGGAAGATTGTTGCCTAATTTTTTTACCAACAATAGATGCATGCTTTACTAGTGCTGCACGTAATTCGTCTTTTGTTGTAATACGTTGCCCAAAACTACGGGTTGAAAAAATTTCTTTCTTAGGTGATTTAACTTCATCCCAGGACAAACAGCTAATGCCATTTAATTCATTGACTGTTCTTTGTGTAACCACACTAAATTGTTTTCGTATCTTCTTCGGGTTTTGCTTTGATAGCTCGGCAGCACTATTAATGCCTTCAAGCTTTAGTTTTTTAGCTATCTTATTGCCAATGCCCCAAACATCGGCAACATCCATTTGAGTTAAAATTTTTTCTCTACTAATTATTGTATCTATAACTGCGACACCATTAAAGCCCGGTAATTTTTTAGCTGCATGGTTGGCCGCTTTTGATAAGGTTGGGGTTATGCCAAAACCAACTCCAACGGGAAGTCTTGTTTCTTTCCAGACAGCCTTTCTTATTTGATGCCCGTATTCATGCCAATCTTTTATGTAACTTTCATAGTTATCAAAATGTAGAAATGACTCATCAATACTGTAAATATACTGATTATCGCAAAAACGACTAATAACATTCATCATTTGGCAGCTCAAGTCAGCATACAACTCATAGTTAGACGAGCGAACGATGACTCCATTTTTTTCAAGAAATGCTTTTACTTGAAAGTACGGTTTAAACTTTGGGATACCGAGGCGTCTGGCTATTGGGCACACAGCACAAATGCAGCCATCATTATTTGTTAAAACAACAACAGGTTTGTTGCGTATGCTTGGGTCAAAAACCTTTTCACAGCTTGCGTAAAATGAAACAGCATCAACTAAAGCATACATGCTGCTAGCTCTGAAGATTGATGATGTAAACGAATTGAGCGAGTGACCACACCCTCTAAAGAAAATTCATCGTCTGGTGTAATAGATACCGGCGCAAATCCAGACGATGCCGATAATAGTCTGGCTTGTTTTTTATCAATTAATTTACAAACAAAACAACCGTTAAAATTTGCAACAATTACATCACCATTTTTAGCCGTTAACGATCTATCGACAATTAAGATGTCACCATCAAATATCCCTACTCCTTTCATTGACTGCCCTGAAGCTTGACCAATAAAAGTAGCATTGGGATGTTTTATAATTAGTTGATCAAGCGACAAGCCTAACTCTTTATATTCTGCAGCCGGAGACTCAAAACCGGAGATACCAGCCTCTGCATATATTGGGATTACCTTCATATAAAAACCGCACCACACTGTATTTTTGTACAGTATAGTGCGGTTTGCTCAACTTTTGAAGTATAGATGTATAAATTTTATTTCTCTGTGATTAGATAAATAGAGAGTTTTGTTGTTTCAATTCATGCTCTATAGCTTGGATTACAATATTGAATAGTAACGCGGCACCTTGCAATGCATTGTATTTTATGTAATTTTTTATAATCAGTAAGTTATAAGGAGAAGTATGGCTTCAAGTTAGATTAATGTAACTTCGCCTAAATTAAATAAAATTTTTTACGAATAACTTCAATAATATAGATTAGAAGCTACAGTTATTTAAACCAAGCCTTACCACCAATCATTTTGAATGCAGGTGTACCACGAATAATCACTTCTCTTGCAAAGAGTTTTTCACAATGGGGGCATGTACATGAGGTCGTTGTGAAATCTTTACTTATTCGCTCTTTAAAACATTTTACTAATGCTCCTTTACCTGCCTTACGATATTTGAAAAGTTGGTTATTACAATTTGAGCAATATATATCTACTGTTTTACTGGGACCTTTTTTATTGGGTTTTGCCATCGTTATTCAACTTAGAGGTAAAGAGCTAATATTAATTGAATGGAATAGGTATTAGTTTTGCTTTACTTTATCAATGGCTAATAACTCAAGTTGTTTGGCAATATCCTGTGCTGCTGTTTTAGGTGAAATATCATCATCTATGTGTAATATTTTACCTTCTTTTGATATATAAAATGTGACACGACTTGCTACTTTAAAAAGATTTAATACATCATAAGCCTTAGCAACTTGTTTACTTGGATCACTAAGCATAGGGAAATCAGCTCCAGTGTCTTTGGCAAACTCAATATTATCTTTTAGTGGGTCAACACTCACCATAAAATAGCTAACATTATATTCTCTGATTAAATGCCCATCTTCTACCAAAGACTTGCATTCAAACGTGCACCCTCGAGTATTAGCCATTGGGTACCAAGCAAGTACTATTGTTTGTTTTTCTGCATAATCTTCTAGCTTATAAAATTTACCGTTAGTCGCTTGTAAATTAAAATTGGGTGCTTTATCCCCTACTTTTAGATCTGTTGCTGAAACAGGCAAGCTAGTTAATAGAGAGAATAATATCAGATGCAGTTTGTTCATAAGTGATAGTCCGTTTTTGTTAATAGCTTTAGTCTAATACGTTAAGTGATTAATATGAAATAAAATAAATCTTAGTCAATTTCATCAAAAAGTTGATGTTCCTGCAAATTGGAGTATTAATAAAACATTAATAACCTAATAAAATCAGTGACATATACATATGGTATTAAAGTTGCTCTATTAAGTTCAGGTTAATAATTTATTTAGCGTATAAAAGGAAAACTATTATGAATGAAGAAAAAGTAATTAATACTAAAACTTGGCAAAACATGAATGTTTGGAAGCGCGGTTTAGCTATGTTGTTGTTTGGATTTATTGCTGGATTTACTCGTTTTATTATAACCATGATCGCATTGTTTCAATTTATTTGTTTACTATTTACAGAGAAGCCAAACTATCCGTTAGTAAAGTTTGGTCAAAGCTTAAATACCTACCTTTATCAGATGAATCAATTTCTAACGATAAACTCAGAAATATACCCCTTTCCATTTGCTGACTGGCCATCTAGTACGTCAGATAAAACTCCCGATGTGGAAGCTTGTTCAAATCAGGATTTAGATGGTGATGCAGAAAAAGTATAAAGTTAATCTAAATACTTATAGCCGAATTACCAACCATAACAATTAGCTTTTAGGCATAGTTTTACTTATAAATTAACGATCAAAGTCATTTAGTTTTGATCGTTTTTTATGTCTAACGTTAAATTTCAACCCTCTATAAAATCCTATTTCAATAAAACCAACCGCCAGAACATTGCTATCTTGTCGATAAGTCTCAAATATCCATCAATATAATTAAAACGATCTTTAGAAGGATCACTTTAGCTTTTTTTTGTTTAAGAACAGCGGCTACAGAAATAGTGAGTGTTCACACGAACGCTGCGCGGAGTTATCAGGGTTGTATTGTTTAGGTGTTTTGGGGTTGTCGGGGTTACTAGCTTATTGCATTTTGGGGTTGTCGGGGTTATAATAGAATTATGTTAATTGAGTTATTAAAGTAGATGAAATGAAATACCCCATTGCCTTAACATCATCATCTGATGATATTGACTATAAAGTGTTAGTACCGGATCTTCCTGGCTGCCAAACAAATTCAACTTCGATTGATTTAGCTTTAGAAAAAATTAGCGAAAAAATTAAAGAGCACTTAACAATTCTTACTGAGTACTCAGAAGCCATTCCTAATGCAACAGCCATAGCTAACCATCAGACGAATTTTCCAAATGCAATTTGGGCTGTTGTTGATATTGATATAACCCCCTACTTAGGAAAGAGTCATAAAATAAATGTCACCTTGCCTGAGTTGTTGATAAAACAAATAGATGATCGAGTGAATAAATCGGAGTCTTATAAAACACGCTCTGGTTTTATTGCTCAGGCTTGTATGATTGAGTTGAGTAAATAATTGCGAGTTGAACAGGTATTAATGTCCACTGAATTAACAATAAAATTAATACTGTAGAATAGTAGGCTGCATTATTGGGATGTTTTGATAGATCAAGCTTTTAAGTTTAAACAATAAATCTTAAAAAAACGGGGAGCAAAATAGAAGAACAATGATTGATGATAATTGCTTAACGTTAATTACATTTTAGCATCGAGCAATTATAAATAATGAATAGACTGTAGACTTTCTAAATTAAAATTTGAGAATTTACAAAAGACTAAGATTAAATTGACTTGCTGCTTTGTCTAAATCGTTTGTATTGGACAAAATAGCGAGTTGAGGTATAGGAAGTAAATTTTTCAGTTCAGTAATATTCTCTTCTAAATATGGCATTGGTACAGGGCAATTAGCCACCCAAGCTATACAATTTAAACCATCATTGATAATACTTTCAAAAGTTAATATTGCATGATTTAAACAACCTAATTTCATATTAACTACTAAAATCACATCAAGTTTGGCTTGTTTTACAAATTCAGATAAATACTTGGCATTACCTAGTGGTAATCGCCAACCTCCAGCGCCTTCAACAATGTTGATACCAGCCTTAAGATTTTCTATCTGTTTAAAATGTTCATTAATTTGAAACAGATTAATGGGTTGTTGAATTTTGTGGGCAGCTATATGTGGTGCAATTGGCTCAGCAAAAGCAATGGGGTTTATATTTGATGTGGTCTGTTGACAGTTAGCTTCTAAAGACAATAGTTTAGCGTCTTCATTAACTAATACGCCATCTTCAAGTTCGCAGCCAGCAGAGATCGGTTTATATACCGCCACTGTATGTGAAGCTTGCACTAAAGCGCGTATTAAAGCACATGCAACATAGGTTTTTCCTGCATCAGTATCCGTGGCGGTTATGAAATAACTAGTCATTTAGTTTTACTACTTGCCCAGAATAAACACGATATGTAGCGGGATAAATACCACTTGGTTCAAGAAAATCTTGATAGGCCTCTGTCATTTTGAACCATTTTTCTTTTCCAGCAAGGCCTTTATTCATTTGGCTTGGTACATGATTAGCTCCTAAGCCTTTTAATTCTTTAGCGAGGTGGAGTACATTTTCGTATTCAAGAACAATATCTTGACATTTATGCTCTAGCATCACTGATTTTGATGAATTAAATAGTGTGTTAAGCTCAATCTCGTTCTTAAAGTCAATTACATGTTTATCATCATCAACCTGTGCCCATGACGATTTTAGCTCGTGCAATGTCCCTTTCACTAAGGTCGTGAATATAAATAAACCTCCTGGTTTTAGTACACGGAGGATTTCTTTGATAGCGACATCGAGTGGATCACACCATTGAATGACTAAATTTGAGTATACAAAATCAATACTTTCACTTTTAAGTGGTAATTTGTGAGCATCACCTTCAAGCCAAGTAATTTCAGACGACCTTTTTTCTTTGGCGTAATTTAGCATTTTAGTGGAAATATCTAAGCCAATAACTTGATGATAACTACCACTGAGTAAATCAGTAAAAAATCCAGTACCACAACCTAAATCTAAAACTGTTAAGTCGTTTCGATTGGGTAACCACGGCATTAAGTTTTTTCCACTAAAACGCTGCAAACGAGCTGATACATCGTAAGATTTACTTGCAGAGCCAAACGATTTCGCAATGTTTTCTCTAGTGGTGTTTAAATTTTCAATTTGTGCCATTAAGACAAGATCTCATTTATGTTTTTTGCTAAGTACTTAATATCATTTGCATTATGGTTTGAACAAATGGTAACGCGTAACCTAGAGCTATTTAGAGGAACGGTTGGTGGCCTTATTGCAGTCACCCAAATCCCTCGTTCTTTTAGTTTTTTACTCGCTAATAGCGTTTTTTCTTCATCACCAACAATCAAGCCGTGAATTGATGATTGAGTAGGAATTAAATCAATACTAGGTGATAACAATTGGCTAAATTGTTCACTGAGCTCGGCTATATTTTCTCGACGCCAATGCTCTGTTTGAATTATTTTAATACTCGTATTCGTTGCCCAAGCTAATGCCGGTGAAATGGCTGTTGAATATATATAGTGCTTTGAAAAGTTAGTCAGGTATTCAAATACATCTTCTTGACAAACAACAAAAGCACCACTGCTTGCAATAGCTTTTCCAAAAGTAGCCATTACAATATCAATATTTGCCAAACTACTACTGCCCTGTCCCTTTTTACCAATTACACCAATACTATGAGCATCATCAATAAATAACTTGCCATTATATTGATTAGACAAAGTTGAGAGTTGCGCAATTGGCGCTTGATCACCATCCATACTAAAAACACCTTCAGAGGCAATAATATTGTCTCTGGCATTTGATAAGGAGCCATGAAAATTTTTATCCGTACTAGCTTTTTCTTTAAAAGAAGAAATTAAAGTATCAAGATGATTAATATCATTATGTTTAAAGCGCTTTACTGTGGCCTGGCTTGAATACGCACCGTCAATTAACGATGCATGACTTAACTTGTCTAACCAAATATTAGCAGAAGATTGCCCTAATGCTTGCAAAATACCTAAATTTGCTGAAAAACCGCTGCTGAATAATAAACAACGCGGTTTATTAAGCCATTGGCAAATTTCATTTTCTAACGTTTGATGGGCATAACTAAAGCCAGTGACTAAGCTAGATGCAGATGCACTTAAGCCAAACCTGTCTATACCTTCTTGCAGTGCTTTATTAATTAATGGGTGATTATTTAAACCAAGGTAATCATTAGATGAAAAATTGAGATAACTTTTACCGTCAACTACGATTTCACGGCCGTTTGATTGCCCTGATTCACCATCATGACAAACACGTTGACGAAAACGTGCTTGTTGATGTTGTTGCTTAAGTTGCTTAGCGATAAATTCAAATGACATAAAATCTAAACTTAATTATTAGTAACTAAGTTTTTACTAAACAGAAGCATCGTAAAACAATTCTTTATTTTCTTCGTTAACTAATGCTGTACGTAAGTTGCTAGCTTCTTGTTGTTGATCACCTGAATCAATAGTTTCAGTATTAATACCTAACTTTTTAAATAAAGCTATGTCTTTATTGGTTTCTGGGTTTTCAGCTGTTAATAATTTACAGCCGTAGAAAATCGAGTTTGCCCCTGCTAAAAAGCACATTGCTTGCATTTGCTCATTCATAGCCGAACGACCAGCAGATAAACGTACATGGCTTTTAGGCATCATTATACGAGCAACAGCAATACAACGAATAAAATCAAAGCTCTCTAGATCATCCACATCTGATAAAGGCGTACCTTCAACTTTTACTAACATATTAATCGGCACACTTTCTGGTTGTGGTGATAAATTAGCAAGTTGCGCTAAAAGTGATGCTCTATCTTTTGATTCTTCCCCTAATCCAACAATACCGCCACTACATACTTTCATTCCCGCACTTCGTACATTATCAATGGTATCTAAACGGTCTTGATAAGTACGAGTTGTAATGATTTGGTTGTAATGTTCTGGTGATGTATCAAGATTATGATTGTAATAATCTAAACCGGCACTTTGTAATTCATCCGCTTGATCTGACGATAACATGCCTAAAGTCATGCAAGTTTCTAGACCTAAAGCTTTAACACCTTTTACCATTTCAACAACATAAGGCATATCACGTGCCTTAGGGTTACGCCAAGCTGCTCCCATACAAAAGCGAGTAGAGCCTTGCTCTTTGGCAGCTTTTGCTGTCGCTAATACATTCTCTACTTCTAGTAACTTTTCAGTTTCAAGATCTGTTTTATTACGTGCACTTTGTGAACAGTATTTACAATCCTCTGGGCAAGCCCCTGTTTTAATTGACAATAAAGTACTTACCTGAACTTCATTTGCATTAAAATGTTGACGATGCAAAGTTTGTGCTTGAAACATCAAGTCATTAAAAGGCAGATCAAACAACGCCTGTACTTCACCAATAGTCCAGTTATGGCGTAATTGAGCATTTTGCTCTAGTGAATTTTTGGAAATAGTAGTTGCTGAACTTGCAGGCATAAAAATCTCAATTGCATCTTAATAATTAAACGAGTAGTCTAGCGGCCTATAGCTCGATGTCAACATTTAAAATGGCCAGTGGTTTACATATGCACAATAAACAAACAAAAGAACAAGAAGAGTTACTCAATTTTGATCGTCAAAATATATGGCATCCTTATACTTCAATGTCGTCACCACTACCTTCTTATCTGGTTAAATCTGCACAAGGGGTAAATATCACCTTAGCTACTGGCGAAGAAATTATTGATGGTATGTCTTCATGGTGGTCTGTTATTCATGGATATAATCACCCTGCTCTGAACAATGCATTGATTGAACAAAGCAAAGATTTTTCACATGTTATGTTTGGCGGTTTAACACATGAGCCTGCAATTAATTTATCAAAAAAATTAATTGATATCACACCAGAAACACTCGAACGAGTATTTATTTCTGATAGTGGCTCTGTTGCTGTAGAAGTTGCCATTAAAATGGCCATTCAATATTGGGCGAGTAAAAAATTAAAGAGTAAACATAAATTATTGACTGTTCGAAATGGTTACCATGGTGATACTTTTGCTGCTATGTCGGTATGTGATCCGGTTAATGGCATGCACCAAATATTTGAAGAAGTGCTCTTTAAAAATTATTTTGCTCCAGCCCCTCAAGTTAAATTCAATCAAGATTGGTTTGTTGATGATCAGGGAGAAAAAGAAGTGATGGCGCTTGAAGCTCTTTTTCAACAACACCATCAAGAACTTGCTGCTTTTATCATAGAGCCTATTGTTCAAGGTACAGGTGGAATAAGAATTTACCACCCAGAATACTTAAAATCCTGTCATAAACTTTGTAAAAAATATGATGTGTTATTTATTGCTGATGAAATAGCTACAGGCTTTGGACGAACAGGTAAGTTGTTTGCTTGTGAATGGGCAAATATATCACCCGACATTATGTGCGTTGGTAAAGCATTAACGGGAGGTTATTTATCTTTAGCTGCTACCTTATGTACTGTAGACATAGCTAATACAATTAGCGAAGGTGAAGCGGGTTGTTTTATGCACGGCCCAACATTTATGGGAAATGCACTTGCTTGTTCAGTTGCAAATGCGAGTTTAGACATTTTAGCAACTAATGAATGGCAAAAGAATGTTCTCAATATTGAACAGTATTTACTAAGTCATCTTACCCCACTTATTAATAACTCTCGTGTACAAGATGTAAGGATTTTAGGAGCAATTGGTGCTATAGAAACTCAACAACCAGTGATAATGGCGAAAATACAACAACGTTTTGTTGAGTTAGGTGTTTGGATCAGGCCATTTGGTAAGCTTATCTATATTATGCCGCCATTTATTACCACCAATGAGCAGCTAGAGAAGTTAATTTTAGCTATAACAACCGTACTTGAAGAAGATGACTGTTTTATGCTTTAACCTTTGCTTTAAATTATGCCTTTACATCAATGAGAATATAACTTATCCATGAGATTGAAATCAGCATAAGCAAAATCAAATTAAAATGCTTGTTGTCTGATTTTCTTCTACTACGGTACTTATCAATAAATAAGCATAAATAGCTACTTAATGCACTGCTCCATAACACAACATATAAATAGCCAGTTAACGGCACTAACCAAAATTTTCTAACCTCTATGCCATGATACCGATACATACCATACTGAGCCTCGGGTGCTGCGTAATAAGCAACCGCAAACGCTAAAATAAATAATAACCAGCCACCAATAGCTAATCCCCTCATGAGGTAAACCCAAAGGTCTTTTGTTTGCCGCCTTTCTTCAGGTAAATTATCCATCCATGTACCTCTAAATTTGAGTCAATTAACTCTAATGAATAGTGTAGCTTTAAAAGTTACTGTTTGATAACAAACTTTGTTGTATTGGCTCTATAGTCACTGTAACATACCAGCCCATTTTCCATATAATAGCAAAGCGTTATTTTGACTAAGCAAAGAGGTTATCAATGTCAGTGTTAGCAATAACTGATGTATTAGCAGGACAATACCCTGTAAATGAACCAATCACAGTCCATGGTTGGATCCGTACCCGTCGCGACTCTAAAGCCGGCATCTCATTTTTAGCAATTCATGATGGTTCATGTTTTGATGCAATCCAAGCCATTGTTAATAATGATCTCGACAATTATCAAAATGATGTATTAAAGCTGACTACTGGTAGCGCAGTTAAAGTTACAGGTATATTGGTTGAATCTCCTGGCAAAGGTCAGTCTTTCGAAATTCAAGCAACGAATGTAGAAGTACTTGGTTTAGTTGAAGACCCTGATACTTATCCGATGGCTGCTAAACGTCATAGCATTGAATACTTACGTGAACATGCACATTTACGTGCTCGTACAAATATGGGTGGCGCGGTAACACGCGTTAGAAATTCATTAGCTCAAGCGGTACATCGTTTTTTACATAGCAAAGGATATTTCTGGATCAGCACACCACTCATTACTGGAAGTGATTGTGAAGGTGCTGGTGAAATGTTCCGTGTTAGTACACTAGACATGGAAAACTTGCCAAGAGATGATCAGGGTAAAGTTGACTACAATAAAGATTTTTTTGGTAAAGAGACATTTTTAACCGTATCTGGTCAGCTAAACGTTGAAACTTATTGTTGTGCATTATCAAAAGTTTATACTTTTGGTCCAACTTTCCGTGCAGAAAATTCAAATACTAGCCGTCATTTAGCTGAGTTTTGGATGATAGAGCCTGAAATAGCGTTTGCAGACCTTAGCGATGCTGCTGATTTAGCCGAAGAAATGCTAAAATACGTATTTGCTGCCGTGCTAGAAGAACGTGCCGATGATATGGCATTTTTCCAACAGCGTGTTGATAAAACTGTTGTCGACCGTCTTAATTCAGTTATCAATAATGACTTTGTTCGTCTTGATTATACTGACGCTATTACTATATTAGAAAACTGTAATAAGAAATTTGAAAACCCAGTCTCCTGGGGCGTTGATTTAAACTCAGAACACGAGCGTTACCTTGCAGAAGAGCATTTTAATGGCCCTGTAGTTTTACAAAACTACCCTAAGGATATTAAATCTTTCTATATGCGTTTAAATGATGATGGTAAAACTGTTGCTGCGATGGACATTTTAGCACCAGGCATTGGCGAAATAATTGGCGGTAGCCAACGTGAAGAACGTCTTGATGTACTTGATGCTCGTTTAGCTGAAATGAATCTAGATATTGCAGATTATAGTTGGTACCGTGATTTACGTCGTTACGGCACAGTTCCTCATTCTGGTTTTGGTTTAGGTTTCGAGCGTTTAGTTGCTTACGCTACTGGCGTACAAAATGTGCGTGATGTTATCCCATTCCCTAGAACGCCAAATAACGCTGCCTTCTAATAAATACGTTTACGTATGTATAATCCGCAATAAGATTTTATTCTGATTGCGGATTTTTTATTTCTCCTTTTTATATTTAAACCTTCTACAAGTATCTCACTTTATTATGATAAGGCTTTGTTTCTTTGTAATTTAACGCTTTACTAGGAGTACCTAGATATAAAAATCCAACAATATCCTCTTTTGAATTAATTGAGAGCCCTTTTTTTACCTCTTTATTGTAAGCTAATGTTCCTGTGCGCCACATTGCGCCATACCCTAATGAGAATGCCGCCATTTGCATGGCATGTGCACAACATCCTGCAGTAATCAATTGTTCTTGTTTTGGTACTTTTTCATGTGTTTTATAATCAGTACTAATCACAATAATCATAGGTGCTCGAAATGGCATTTTTCGAGTTTTTAATAACTTAGCTTCTTCAGTAGGATCAATCGTTTGTGCAAATATTTCACTTAGCTTTTCCAGACCTTTGTCAACGACGATTATAAACTGCCACGGCATTAATCCAGCATGATCGGGAACTCTCATACCCGCTTTTAAAATGATATCAAGATTGTATTTATTTGGTGACGGCTCAGTTAAAGATGCATTTGACTGACGAGTTAATAATAATTCAAGACTATCTATTACTGTTTTATCTTTATTAATATTCATTTTTTTAATTTCTAATTACGACTGTCACCAGTTTAAAGCTCTTAAAGGTAAAAACAACAACCAAATTCGTAAATATTTACAATTTTTACTACTTAAGCACCTCAAGATTAAGTAGCATAGTACGATACATTATAAAATATTTACTTGGTTATAATATGAACAGCAATCATGGCCTTTTTAGACGTATTGGCAGTACAATTTTTAGTTTTTTAAATACCACCAGAAAAGTCATTATCAACTTGGTATTTTTTTCAGTCGTGTTAATTTTCATCATGGCGTTGACCAACGATGAAAATGACATTGTTGTGCCAGAGAAAACCGCATTAGTCTTAAATATCAAAGGTGATATTGTCGAGCAAAAACGCGAAGTTGATCCTATGGACGCGTTTTTAACACAAGCACTTGGTAAAGAAGATGATCGCCCTGAAGTTTTACTCAGTGATATTATTGATGTTATCACCGAAGCTAAAAATGATGATCGGGTTTCAGTATTGGTATTGCAACTACAAAACCTTAACCGCTCGGGTTTAACTAAGATAAGAGATATCGCAAAAGCGATTACAGACTTTAAAACCTCTGGAAAACAAGTTATTGCTTTGGGTGAACAATTCAGTCAGGACCAGTATTATCTAGCAAGTTTTGCTGATGATATTTGGATGGATCCAAAAGGTTGGATGATCCTTGATGGATATGGTCGCTATCAGCTGTACTTTAAATCAGCACTAGATAAACTTGAAATAAGTCAACATATCTTCCGTGTAGGAACTTATAAATCTGCAGTTGAACCTTATATGCGTGATGATATGTCTGCTGCAGCCAAACAAGCAAACAAAGTTTGGTTAAACGACTTATGGGGACAATATAAAAAAGATGTTTCAGAACAACGTGGTTTCGGCATTGATAACTTTGATGAAAACATTGATACCTTGATCAATAAATTTGAGTCTTCAAACAGTAACTTTGCTCAATACGCGCTAGATAACCAGTGGGTAGATCAATTAAAAACTCATGGTGAAATGAGAGAAGCCATGATTGAGCTTGTCGGTAAAAATGATAGTGGCAAGACGTATAGCCATATAGGCTTTAAAGATTATTTATCAACTATTACCTCACCCTTCCCATTTGTAGATCCAAGCTCAGATAAAGTCGCGATAATTATTGCCAAAGGCACCATATTAAATGGCCATCAAAAAACAGGTACTATCGGCGGTGCTAGTACCGCAAAACTATTGAGAAAGGCAAGAGAAAACAAACAAGTTAAAGCCGTGGTATTAAGAGTGGACAGCCCAGGTGGCAGCGCTTATGCATCTGAAGTTATTCGTCGGGAAATTGATTTAATTAAAGCTTCAGGAAAACCTGTAGTTGCTTCTATGGGCACTTATGCTGCGTCGGGTGGTTATTGGATTTCAGCTCCTGCAGATAAAATTATAGCTTCACCAACAACAATTACCGGCTCAATTGGTATTTTTGGTTTAATGATGACATTTGAGAAATCACTAAAAAAACTGGGTATCCACACAGATGGTGTTGCTACTACTGATATTGGTGGATTTGGCCCTACACGCCCGTTGTCATCGGGCATGTCAAAATTATTTCAACTAAACGTTGAGCGTGGTTACCAAGATTTTATATCATTAGTTGCCAAAAATAGAGCAATGACATTAGAGCAAGTTGATGCCATTGCTCAAGGGCGAGTATGGTCAGGATTAAAGGCAAAAGAATTAGGGTTAGTTGATGAGCTTGGTGATATAACTGACGCAATTATTGCTGCAGCCCAATTAGCAAAACTTGATGACTACGATACTTTATTGATCGAAAAAGAAGTGTCAGCTAAAGATAAGCTTTTACAAAATTTGTTTGGCTCCACGTCTCAATTATTGAGTATTAGCGAAGTGATAGAGCCAAGCGCTTCACAAGATTATTTATCTCAATTTATTTCAACAATGAATGATGAGTTAAATTCGCTTAAACAATTTGACGACCCTCAGGGAATTTATGTTTTCTGTAATGCTTGTGAAATTAACTAATATTTTATACGAAGACCAGATATTAACTAAAGTTTATTTGCTTACTTGCAAATATAAAGAGAACACAGAGAAATAAGAATCACTCTGCGGTTCTCTTTTATTATAAAAGAATGAATACCCTGATATGAAAAAACGAATATATGTAGCATATACCGGTGGTACTATCGGTATGAAGCCAAGCACCCAAGGTTATATCCCCGTTAAAGGGCATTTAACTAATGCAATTAATGAAATCCCTGATTTTCATCGAAGTGAAATGCCTAATTTTACTATCAATGAATACTCACCTTTAATCGATTCAGCAAATATGGCGCCAAGTGATTGGCAGCGTATTGCTAATGATATTATGGATAATTATAATGATTATGATGGTTTTGTTGTGTTGCACGGTACGGATACAATGGCTTATACAAGTTCTGCCTTGTCGTTTATGTTTGAAAACTTGTCAAAACCGATTATAGTCACAGGCTCTCAAATTCCGCTAAGTCAGTTACGTTCAGATGGACAAGTTAATTTACTTAACTCGTTATATATTGCTGCCAACTACCCTATTTGTGAAGTAAGTCTCTTTTTTAATAATAAGCTCTATAGAGGCAACCGTAGCAGTAAAGTTTATGCCGATGGTTTTGATGCCTTTGATTCTCCTAACATGCAACCGTTATTAGAAGCGGCAATTAACATACGACTAATCGCTGGAAATATAGAAAATAAACCACATATAGAAGTAGCATTAAAGCAGATAACGCCACAGCCCATAGGTGTAATTCATTTATATCCAGGGATTAGCAGTCTATTAATTGAAAATGTTATTCGACAACCAGTAAAAGCATTAATTATCAGAAGTTATGGTGTAGGTAATGCACCACAAGATCCAGACTTGCTTAGTTGTTTAACAAAAGCACATCAGCAAGGAATTGTTATCATCAATAGCAGCCAGTGCTTAAAAGGTACCGTTGATATGGGGGGTTATGCTACTGGGTCTGCATTAAACGATTGTGGTGTAGTTGGTGCTAAAGATATGACATTAGAAGCAACCTTAACTAAGTTACATTATTTACTTAGTCAAGAACTAGACGTTGATGTTATACGAGCGTTAATGCAAAAAAGTTTACGTGGTGAATTAACTTAATAGTTGAGAGTAATATTTATAAAACCCTTAAGAAAAACCAAAAAGGAGCATAGCTTATAACAGCAATGCTCCTTTTGATTTTACTAGCTTTAATTTAGCCATGACAAAAAATTGGTTTTACTCGTGATATTAAAGGTAAATCCTCTGATGAAAATCCACCTTGTTTAAGCCATTCATTAAAACTTTGCTCTAAATTAATTTCACTGCCTGAAGTCATTTTATTCTGCATAAGTTGTACTTGAATTTCCATACGTTGTTGAGCATATTCTTTGGGTGAATCAACACCTGCAAGTATTTCTAACTCTAATGTTTTTACCTGACGATGTTTTAGGCTTTCATCTACATTGTGAGAAAATACTGAATCCACTAATTTTTTCTGCCAAGTTTGTGTTAATGATAAATAATCGGCCGAGTCACTAATTGATTCTTTATTTATATCACTATTTGCAACTTGAGAAAGAACTGAAAATAAACTCGTCCAATTCTTCTTTTCCTTCGCTTCTTCAATGGCTTTGTTTTGGTCATCAAGTGCTAGAATAAAACGTTCAACTGCTAATAAAATTGATTTGATTACTGGTTTAGCATTTTTTACTTGCTGAAGTAAATCATTAGCTTGTTGCTTAATATTCTTTAATTGTCCTTTATCACAATCTGCAGAAAACTCAGATTCAATGGCAACAAATTGTTGCTCAAAAGCCTGTTTTTGTATTGATTGTTGTTCTTTTTCATCCGTTTTTAAGGTATCTCGTTTTTTAAATAATTGATCGTTAGCTGCTCTAAAGGCTTGCCAAAGTTTATTATCTTGTTTAGGTCCGGCATAACCGATATCTCGCCATTGGTTTTGTAACTTTTTAGTATGTTCTATAGCAAGATAGATATCTTCATTTAAAAGTTCAGCTTTTACTTTTTCAATGAGTGCAGTTTTTAGTTCAACATTGTTGTCATGAAAGCTTCTAATCATGAGCTTGATTGGCTGAATTACGGAAGAAAACTCTTGCTGTAAAGGTTTGTACTTATTACGGTCAACCTCTCCTGCCTCTAACCAATCTTTATTGAGTTTATTAAGTTGTCCATCAAGGGATTTATGGTCAAATTCAGTCTGTTGGCTAACGATTAACGCTAATGATTTAGCTTGTTCAATAATAGCTAAACGAGTTTCAAGGTGTTGATCTCGAAGTTTTTCTTGCTCACTAAAAAACAATCTACAAGGGGCGAAGGCTTGTTCACATGCTAAATTAAATGCTTCATTGAATGATTTATCAAGTTCTTCATCGGCATGGCCTAATAAATTCCAAGCTTGTCTAAATTGTTTTACCTTACTAGCTTGCTCATTTGGGTTATCGAGTGGACAAGTTACAATTTCATTAATCTCATCTAATAATTGCTGTTTTCTAGGGGTAGCTATGTAGTGTTCCCAATCACTTAGATCAGCTATTTGTTTACTTACTTTGTCAAAATCACGCTCTAGTCGTTGTTGCTGACTTAATGACAATTGAGCAAAGTTTTTTTCAATGCCTTTAAATAAACCAAACGACGCGTTGTATTTACCGGTTGAAAGTAACCGTTTTAAATCAGTTAACTTTTTTTGAGTTTGTGTAAACAAGCTCTTTTGTTGTTGTGCAAAAGGTTTTAACCCTTTTAACCATGCACTTTCAATTTCTTGATGGGCATTTTTAATTGAATCCGGCAAAATCCCTTTCGTTTGTTTTTCCACACCCTGCCAGCTTTTTTGCCAGTCATTAAAGATGGGTTGTCTTTGCATATACTCAGTAATAGTTGTTGGAATAGCTAACTGAGATATTTTTGAAATCAAGCCGGTAGCTTCTGTTACCGACAGGGCAATATCTGGTAATTGCGTTAATCGCTTAGCAAGTTGTTTAATTAATTTATCAAAACCTGCTTTTTCGCCACCATTGAGGACAGAGTTAGTGACCTTTGTAGATAAAGATTCAAGTTGTGATGAAAATGAAGCGTCATCGAGTAAGGCGTTTTCAAAAACACTTGTCGTTAACCTTTGCTCTAGCTCAGCTAATTGTTGCTCAAATTCATTTTTAGCGGCTAATTTATCTGCATTTAACTGCTTTTCGATAAGTTGCTGTTGGTAGAGCTCTTCTTTTGCGATAAATGTTTTGCTAAGTTGCAAGTGAATATCTTCATACTTTTTCGAAAAGTTAGCCGCAACCTCTTTATCTAAACAAGAAAAATCACTTTGAGTTATTTGCCACTCTTCTTCTAGGACTGATTTTTTTGAAAGGTAAGTTTGATAATCACTTATTTCTTTTAATGCGAGAAGCTTAGAAAGTAACAATTGGATTTTTTTCGATAATTTAATAGGTTTATCAATTCGATCTTTTATTTCATCTAACTTACTACTTATGGAGTCGGCTACTTCCACATTTACTGATTTCTTACTGAATTTTTCTAATAGATTAACATCTTGAGTTTGAGCGATAAGATATTGTTGGACTTTTTCAATTTGTTTTTGGTTAAACAAGCCGAGTGCAAGATGTGGTTTATTAATTTTTTCGATTAAAGAAATAACAATGTCAGCATCACTTTCATTTTGCAACCAAGGCTCCAACAAGGCTTTATACTTATCGTTTGATAAAAACAGTTGTTTTTGTTGACTCGTTAACTCAATACTATGTTGTCCATTTATCATTTTTACAATTTGCTGATGAGCATAGTCTTTAATTTTAGCATTAGTATTTTCACTGCTGGCTGCTAGCCATTGCTCAAAGGTGTTAATTTTTAACAAAACAGCACGACGAACTAATTCATTTTCATCGTTGGCTAATAATTGCCTTAAAATAATAAGATCATCAGTGCTGTTAATTGATAAGTCATTATTTATCGCGGTTAATCGAACGTTACTGTCTTTGTGTTGCCATTTTGCTTTAAAAAACTTGGAAAAAATCATAAATTTGGAAACCTAGCGATAGTGTTTGGATCAGATGGTGTATCTGTTGCTTGTTTTGCAGCCTGTTTGAATTCGCGTCTTAAAACGTTTTTAGTTTTAGATACAATTTCACCGTCAGAGCCTATGGATAATATTTCATCTGAATTTAAGTGGCGGGCTTGGTAAGCCATAATAATTTGTAGAGCAGATTCTTTTTGCTCTTTGGCAACAACCGTACCTTCTGGCCATTTACCCGTTTCTGCAGCACACTTTAATCTTAGGTACATTTCTTCGGTCATGTTGTCGACTAAGGATAATAATTCCATGTTTTATTTACTTCTTTTTAAAAATAATAATCGAATACGTGTAACAAGGTAAAGTACAAAACCAGCGACGGTACATGTTATTGATGCAGTGTACTGCCATGTATCTGGTTTGGCATATTGCCAGAAACTGAGAAAACCACCACAAAATAACAGCATGGCGACAAAAGAGTGATTCATCAAACTTTGATGCTTTTTAACATAACTTACTTTTGATAGTGACTCTCTTTTATCTTGATCTAAATTGGCTAGTTCTAATTGACAATGACTACACGACTTCGCTTTATCAGATATTTTTTTATTACAACTTGGGCAATTAATGACAGCCATTACTTTACTATTCTCATGCATTTAATGATGGCTGATATTTTACAAAAAAAAACGCCCTTGTGGGCGTTTTATTTAATAAAAGCTAAAAAAAATAACTTTACTATGATTTCTCTTGTGTCAAATCAACATCTTTAGTTTCTAAGCGTCGTTGTTTAAGTCGTTGTTCCCAAAAGTCAGCATTTTTAATGCCTAATTTTACAGGGTCAAAACTATATTCCTTAACACCTTCTTTTTGCTGACGCTCATAATCATGTAACGCCTTAATTGCAGGTTTAGACATAAAGAATATAATTAAAATACCAACAATATTTAACCATGCCATCATTCCGACACCTATATCCCCCATACCCCAAGCAGCACTTGGCTGAGCAACAGTGCCATAAAATACAGCCGACATAATAATAATTTTTAATACAAATCGTAATGCAGGAATTTTAATTGTTCGGTTGATGTAAGAGACATTATTTTCTGCAATAAAGTAATAAGCGAGAACAGTTGTAAAAGCAAAGAAAAACAAAGCTATGGCAATAAAAGGCTTACCAAATCCTGTTAATACACTATCAACGGCAATCTGAGTAAAAGCAGGACCATTAATGACTACATCTTCAGCAAGATTTTGTACTACAAAAGAGCTATTTCCTTCTGGCATGACATTATATGACTGGGTAATTAAAATCATAAAGGCCGTTGCAGAACAAACAAACAAGGTATCAATATAAACAGAAAATGCTTGAACTAGCCCTTGTTGTGCTGGGTGATCAACTTCAGCTGCAGCTGCAGCATGAGGACCCGTTCCTTGACCTGCTTCATTTGAATAAACACCACGTTTTACCCCCCAACCAATAGCGGCACCAAAACCTGCCATAGGTGTGAAAGCATCAGTAATGATTGACATAAATATGCTCGGTAAAATATCAATATGTAAAGCAATAATAACGCAAGCAATAATGATATAAGCTAACGCCATGAATGGCACAACAATTTGGGTGAAATTAGCGATGCGTTTTACACCACCAAAAATGATGAAACCTAAGATTAAGACAATAAAGGTTGCAGCATAAACTTTCGTTAAAGGTAAATCTCCTAAAAATGAAGGCACTGTTCCGCCATTACCAAACACATTAACTAATGCATCACCAATACCATTTGATTGAACAACAGGTAATAGCACACCACAGGCAACAATAGTAGCTAGAGCAAATATCCAGGCATACCATTTTTGTCCCATTGCTTTTTCAATATAATAAGCTGGACCACCACGATAAATACCGTCTTCTTCTTCTTTATAAATTTGTGCGTTGGTAGATTCAATATATGCAGTGGCAGCGCCAAAGAAAGCAACTATCCACATCCAAAAAACAGCCCCAGGCCCGCCAAAACCAATGGCGGCGGCAACACCTGCGATATTACCAGTACCAACACGTCCAGACAAAGAAACAGCTAAAGCTTGGAATGAAGAAATCCCTTGATCTGAACTTTTACCTGATAGCAATAGGCGAAACATTTCTCTAAAATGACGTATTTGTACAAACCTTGTTAGGACAGTAAAAAATAAACCTGTACCTAAACATAAGTAAATTAAAGCTGGGCTCCATATAAAGCCATTAAGCGTATCAACAATTTCTTGCACGTAACTCTCCTAAAATTATTATAATTATTATTTCTTGAATTTTATTATTCTTAATTGCGACATAATTGCGCTGTAAAATATAAAAAAGAGCTGAAATCAGCTCTTCATAATTAACTACCTTAAATCATCTACCATATGGTATACAGCCGTTAATACATCACGGCCTAACAAACTACTGCGTTCATCTGACCAGCCCACACTGTAATCAGGAAGTAACGCGTTATCTTTGAATGGCATTTCAATAGTAAACGCTAAGCAGTTAAATTGCTCTCCAACCCAATTAGTTGCGACTGTCATATTAGCCTTACCTGGTTCGTCTTTGTCATAACCTTTGTCATCTTGAAATTCAGGAGTAATAGAGATTAAGAAAGCTTTAAACTGATCTTCTAATGACTTATTTCGCTCATTATAAGATGGGTTACCTTCACAACCAGCTACAAAGTTATAAGGTAGAGCTTCATCACCGTGGATATCAAGGAATAAATCTACACCGGTTTTATTCATCAGTTCACGCACTAAATAAACTTCAGGGCTACGTTCCATCGTTGGTGTTTGCCATTCTCTGTTTAAGTTTGCACCACAGGCATTTGTTCTAAGGTGACCCCGTACACTGCCATCAGGATTCATGTTTGGTACTATATAAAAAACAGCTTTGTTTAACAAAGCACGGGCAACACCGTCATCTTCATCAAGCAATCGGTCAATAAAGCCTTCCATAAACCATTCTGCCATGGTTTCACCAGGGTGCTGACGAGCAGTTAACCAGATAGTTTTTTTACCTTCTCCTTCTTCTCCGATTTTAAGCAAACTCATATCTCGACCATCAAGCGTTTGTCCTAATACTTGAAGCTTACAATCCATATGCAATTGCGCGCCATGAATCATATCTTGATGACGTTCATAACTATAAGGAGCGAAGTATGCAAAATATACAGAGTTGTAGTCTGGTGTTAATTTAATGGTAAGTTTTTCACCATCAAATTCAGTAGGGACACGGAACCAGTGTTCACGATCATAAGATGCAACTGCATGATAATCTTCCCAACCTTCCACATAAGCTGAGTTACCAGCATTAGTTAAATGGATAACGTGTTCAACACTCTCATTCTCTGAAGGGCTTTGTTGTAATTTAAAGTGAAACCATTGATAAAAATCAGACTCATTATCTTTGTTAATTTCTAATTGAATGTTATTGGCTTGACTGGCATCTATGACACGGATATTACCACTGTCAAAATTTGATGAAATTTGCATAAGAGTTTTATACCTTTTATCGGACTTTAGGCTTTTGCGAATGGCTTAGTGTACACAAACAAGACTTAGATAAAAAGCTTTAAAGAGAACGTAAATATAAGCCCAGCTCCGACGAATATCCAAGAGAGCGACCGATTACAGTATTTTGTTCATCAATAATGTAATAACTTGGATAACCCGTGATTTTAAACTGTTTTTTAATTTCTTCATTGCCTAAGGCTATTGGAAAAGTAAGTTGATGTTGTTGGGTAAATTTACTCACTTCATCAATTGATGTGTAATCCATGACGACGGCAATAACATCTAGATGATCATTTTTCTCATATAGTGATTGTAAGTTGCCGATACTGGCATGGCAGATTTGACACCAAGGGGCAAAAAAATAAACAACAGTAGTTTTCCCTGTTGAATGGACGTTAACTCTTTCCCCCATTAATGTTGGCAGTTCAACCACCGTGTCACTAATAGAGGTTGACGTTGATAACATACTTGTTTCACGTAAAAATGAAATTGCTTGGAAAATCAGAAAAAAAACAATTACCTGTGTGAGAATATTACGAAGCAAAACTAAACCCTAAAATTTATAACAACTAATTAGTAGACCTGTATTTTTCGAAATGATTTCACTTATTATCTATTTTTAATTTCATGTAAAACCTTTGACGAGTTAACACCAATACTGCTTGATTAAGTATCAGTTTTTTGTGCTTCTAGCCACTCTATCGCTTGAGGTCTATCTAAAAAGATTTTTACGATGTTACTTTTGAATACTCTCTCTAACACATCTTTTTGCAGGCTATTTTTAATAACGACAGCTAATACGTAACATCCATTTTCCTCGTACCAGCTATAGAGCTCTTTAACCATTGATAAAACGGCAGGTGACCCCATCGTCTCGTCACATAATACTTCTAAGCGACGCCAGTGTTTTAGTTTCTGATTTAAGACAGAATGTTTGAGATGGGTAGTAGAGTATTCCTGACCTTCCTCGTTAAATGGGCCTTGGAGCTCAACAATAAAAAGATCTTTTTCCCAAAAAAAAGTTGTTTTACCATGCTTTTTCATCTTCCCCTCCTTAGTAACATAAATGTAATTTAAAGTTAGCGAAATAGCAAAGGCACAAAAAAAATCCGTGATTGTTAACAGGAACAACCACGGATATTGTGTCAGTCATTAACATTTAGCCAATTTTGCTAAGACCTTTCATGTAAGGTCTTAGTGCTGTTGGGATTTCAACACTGCCATCAGCTTGTTGGTAGTTCTCAAGAATTGCGACTAAAGTACGACCTACTGCTAATCCTGAGCCATTTAATGTATGTAATAATTCAGGTTTCTTAGTTTCACTATTACGATAACGGGCTTGCATTCTTCTCGCTTGAAAGTCTCCCATACAAGAACATGAAGATATTTCACGATAAGTATTTTGAGCAGGTAACCACACTTCTAAGTCAAATGTTTTTGCTGCACTAAAACCAACGTCACCGGTACATAAAATAACTGTACGGTATGGTAGACCAAGTTTCTCTAGGATTTTTTCTGCATGACCAGTTAACTCATCTAAAGCAGCCATTGACTCTTCAGGCTTAACAATTTGTACCATTTCAACTTTATCAAATTGATGTTGGCGAATTAAACCACGAATGTCACGTCCACCAGAGCCGGCTTCAGATCTAAAACAAGGAGTGTGTGCCGTCATTTTAATTGGTAAGTCACTCTCATCAACAATCTCATCACGTACAAGGTTCGTTAATGGAACTTCTGATGTTGGAATTAATGAAAATTTCTTTCCTGAAAGATCTGTATGAAATAAATCTTCACCAAATTTAGGTAATTGACCTGTCCCAAACAAAGAGTCTTGGTTGACAAGATAAGGCACATACATTTCTTGATAACCATGCTCTTCCGTATGAATATCAAGCATAAATTGAGCTAGGGCGCGATGCAGTTTAGCAACCTGACCTCTCATTACAGCAAAACGTGTTCCTGCTAATTTTGCACCACTTTCAAAGTCTAAACCTTTACCAAGACCGGCACCAACATCAACATGATCTTTAACTTCAAAATCAAAAACACGAGGTGTACCCCAGGTTTTTATTTCAACATTATCATCTTCACTTGCACCATCGGGAACTGAATCATCCAATAGATTCGGCATTGACGAAGCAATGTTATTGATTTGATCAAGTATTTCATTTTGTTGAACTTTAGCTGCTTCTAGTTCGTCGCCTAATTGACTAACTTCGGCTAACAAAGGAGCAATATCTTCACCGCGAGCTTTTGCTTGGCCAATTGATTTTGAACGAGTATTTCTTTGGCTTTGTAATTCTTGGGTGTTAACCTGAATTACTTTACGTTTTTCTTCCAATACCGATAATGCCTCGGTATCTAAGGTGAAACCACGTCTAGCAAGCTGTGTGGCGATATTTTCTAGGTCTGTTCTAAGTAATTTTGGATCAAGCATGTTATGTCACGTTCTAGTTTAGTTAAAGGTGATAACCATTAATGGATTATCACTCGTTGTGTATTAATTGATATTTAAGCGTTGCTTATTTATTAAAAAGAGAGACTAGATATATTCCTAATGCCGCCGCTAAAACACAAAGCATGACATTGAGAATAATATTGAGCATCGCTTTTATCATCTCTCCTTGTTGAAATAACAACAAGGTGTCTAAGGAAAAAGTTGAGAAAGTGGTAAATGCTCCTAAAAACCCTATACCTATCAATGTGCGATAGATATGAACTTCTAAATTTCCTTGCTCAATTAACCCGTATAAGAAACCCATTATTAAAGAGCCCGAAATATTAACCACCAAAGTGGCAAAAGGGAAACCTTTTCCGAGCCAATTTAAAATTAATTGTGAGATGAAAAAGCGTAGACTTGCGCCAGTAGCGCCACCAAATGCCACAAAGGCATATAAAGTAAAGGTATTAATACCGTTGGTCATTACTTTTCCTGTTTAATTCGTTTAAGTAATTAAGTTTGTCTTGAAGTTGTTTCTCTAAACCGCGATCGGTAGGTTGATAAAATTGGGTATGGCAAATTGCTTGTGGGAAATAGTTTTCTCCTGCTGCAAATGCGTTTAGTTCATCGTGAGCATACCGATAACTGCTTCCATGGCCTAAATCTTTAGTTATATCACTGGTTGCATTTTTAAGGTGATCAGGAACATCTAAATCACTTGTTTGTTGAGCAAGGGCTTTTGCTTGATTAAAAGCACTATAAACCGCATTGCTTTTGGGTGCTAATGCCATATACACACAAGCTTGGGCAATTGCCCTTTCACCTTCACTAGGGCCTACACGTTGAAACGTGTCCCAAGCATTAATGGCTAGTTGCATGGCACGCGGATCAGCATTTCCAATATCTTCACTAGCAATAGCCAATAAACGCCTTGCAACATACAAAGCATCGCCACCAGCAGTAATTATTCTCGCATACCAATAAAGGGCAGCATCAGGATCAGAGCCTCTTACTGATTTATGAAAAGCACTGATCATGTCGTAAAATGCATCCCCTCCCTTGTCGTACAGTGCAATTTTACTGCCCGCTACTTGAGTAACTAACTCTAGAGTGATGGTTTTACAATTATCGATAATGGCAACTATATCAAGACAATTTTCGAATAGATTAAGTAAACGCCTAGCATCCCCATTTGCCCTTTTGAGTAAACTTTGCTGTGCTTCTTTATCAATAACTACATGGTACTCGCTCGATAACTGAAGTGTTATTGCTCGGTTTAACACTTTAGTTAAATCTTTAATTGATATTTTTTTAAGCGTATAAACTCTTGCACGGGATAATAAAGCTTTGTTTAATTCAAAGGCTGGGTTTTCTGTAGTAGCGCCAATAAATATAATAGTCCCGTCTTCGATATGTGGCAAAAATGCATCTTGCTGGCTTTTATTAAATCGATGTACTTCATCAACAAACAAGACTGTTCGTCGCTGATTATGTTTATAGCGTTGTTTTGCATTATCGATGGCTTGTCTTATTTCTTTAATGCCTGATGTTACTGCTGATACACGTTCAATTTCTGCATTCGTTGTTGAGGCAATGATTTCTGCTAATGTCGTTTTTCCAGTTCCTGGTGGCCCCCAAAAGATAACAGAATGGCACTGACCTTGTTCGATAGAGAGCCTTAATGGCATACCTCTACCCAGAATGTGTTGTTGACCAACATAGTTCTCAAGGTTTTCTGGGCGCATTAAAGCCGCTAACGGGCTTGCCGTTAGAGGTTTATTATCAGTGGCAGAGTTATTTTCTGGGATTGACTCACCAAAATCTAAAGAGCCATTAACGCTGGTCATCAACCATTACACCTTCTGGAACGTTAAACTCAAACAATGTATTTTTAGGTTTTGTCTTAAAATTAGCATCAATTAAACTGATATGACTCGTTTGACCGGTACTATCGAGAATAGAGAGTTTGCTAAGTTTGTCTTCCTCAAACGTTAATTCTAAAGATTTAACTTGGCTATTTACATCAAGAGAGTGAATCAAAAAACTATTATCACCTTGTTGACTAACTTGGTATGCATCCCAAAGGGTTGGGTCTTCACTGGTTAATAATAAAACAGGTGTTTTGGCAATAGACTTTGTAAATGAATAAACACTTACTTGATCAATAAAGGGGTTATAAAACCACAGCTCTTTTCCATCAGATACAATAAGATTTTCATCAGGTTCTATAGTGTGCCAATTGACTAAATTTGGTTTACTTATCGACAATGTGCCCTTGCCTTCTTGTAAAACTTCATTAGTTTCATCAACAATGACTTGGGAGAACTTTGCATTAATATATTGAATTCCCCCTAACTTAGCCATCAACAATTGTTTACTGTTATCAACACGTTGGCTTTCTGCTTTTACGGAGGTTTGCTCAATTTTTACTTGAGCATAGGAAGTGGAAACAATAGCTAGCGATAAAATAATCGTAGTTAATCTGAAAGCTTTTGGGGAAAAGGTAATTGATTTTATTTGTTCAAACATGTTAGTCCTTGATTGGCGGTGGTGCTAATACTTCGCGAGCGCCGTTATGCCCTGGAGTTGAAACAACCCCCTGCACTTCCATTTGCTCAACTATACGTGCGGCTCGGTTATACCCGATTCTGAATTTTCGCTGCACACTTGAAATAGATACACGACGAGACTCTGTAACGAAGGAAATAGCTTCATCATATAAAGTGTCAAGCTCTTCTGCTTGATCTCCTTCAGCTACTTCACCAGGTAATAATATTTCTTGATCAGAAGCGCCAGTAATAATTTCCTCAACATATTGAGGTTTACCACGTGCCTTCCAATCTTTAACCACGGCATGAACTTCGTGATCATCAACAAATGCACCATGTACACGTGTGGGTACACCGGTACCTGGAGGTAAGTAGAACATGTCTCCCCAACCTAATAATTGCTCAGCACCTTGTTGATCTAAAATTGTTCTTGAATCAATACGAGATGAAACTTGCAGTGCCATACGTGTTGGAATGTTAGCTTTGATTAATCCGGTAATTACGTCAACAGAAGGACGTTGGGTAGCGAGTATTAAGTGAATACCAGCAGCACGAGCTTTTTGAGCAATACGCGCTATTAACTCTTCAACCTTTTTACCAACAATCATGATCATATCAGCAAATTCATCAACAACTACCACAATACTCGGTAGCTTTTCTAACATGGGAGGTGTTTGATCTAAACCATCACTTGGTTGCCAAATAGGGTCAATTAGCGGCTCACCCTCTTCTATTGCTTTAGCAATTTTGACGTTATAACCTTTTAAATTTCTGACACCCAAAGCAGACATAAGTTTATAACGACGTTCCATTTCACCAACACACCATCTCAAGGCATTGGCGGCATCTTTCATATCTGTGACAACCTCAGATAATAAATGCGGAATTCCTTCATATACCGAGAGCTCCAGCATTTTTGGATCAATCATGATTAAGCGGACATCATCAGGAGTTGATTTATATAACAAACTTAAAATCATGGTATTAACGGCTACCGATTTACCAGAGCCTGTTGTACCGGCAACAAGTAGATGAGGCATTTTCCCTAAATCAACGACTACTGGGTCCCCAGCGATATCTTTACCAATGGCCATAGTAAGCGGTGACGCGGCATTTTTAAAATCATCACATTCAATAATTTCAATAAGGTTGACAATTTCACGATGTTTGTTCGGTATTTCAATACCAATAACTGACTTACCGGGTATAACTTCAACTACACGAACACTTTTTGCAGATAATGAACGAGCGAGATCTTTTGAAAGATTAGATATTTTACTTACCTTAACACCGGGTGCTAAGTCTAATTCAAAACGGGTTATAACAGGGCCCGGATAAACGGCAACAACTTTTACCTGTACACCAAACTCTTTCAACTTAGCTTCAACAAGGCGACTTACTTGGTCTAAAACTTCTTGCTCAATTGGGTTCTCAGCTTTATCTGGGCGATCTAATAATTCAAGAGCAGGCATACCTTGGTATTTAGAAACTTGAGAAGTGACCATTGTATTAGGTGTTGGAGGTGTATCTTCAATATCTATTTTTTCTACTTGTTCAAATGCCGCTGAAATTTCTTCTTCATTAACGTTTTTTTGCACATTAAACTCTAACGGACCACTCATCAATTCATCAATTGCAACAAATGGTTCAATGTCATCATCAATATCGCTTTTATCTGGTTCATCATTGATAAAAAATTCATCTTTAAGTTCATCAGGTAATGAGAAAACTGGCTCTTGATGTTCTTCGCCTGAGAATGTTTCAGGTTTATGGTCTACCGCTAATACTTTTTTCGTCTTAGCGGTCGTTTGTTCATCCACTTTATCCGTAATAGCATTGTCGGGGGTTGAAGAGAATTTATCTTTTAGCAAAACAGGTAAGTCTAATAGTTGCTGCACTGCAGTGATAGTGTATTGCCCTACACAGTCAATAAATTTAAGCCAAGAAAAGCCAGTCAATAAGACAAAGCCTGCGCAAGCAAACATTAAAAACAATAAGGTACTTCCGACAAATGAGAAGTAAGGCAGAAAACTATTACTTAATACATCTCCTAAAATACCACCCGCAGAAAAATAAAACACGTCATCAAAATTCATACTAGCTAATGAAGTGATTCCAATATAGAACATGATAGATCCTATAAACTTCAGACCTAATGTTAAATAATCTAACTGCATCAATTTGTGATATTTTTGAAATAATAACCAACCACTAATAGCTACAACAAATGGTAAGCTGTAAGCAACAAGACCAAATAAATTTAAGAGTAGATCTGAAAAATATGCACCGACGGCACCACCTAAGTTTCTAACAGGTGTTTGATAACCGGTTTGCGACCAACCAGGATCAGCAGGATCAAAGCTAAATAATGCCAACATAACAAACATGGCAAATACGCATGAAAATAGTAATCCAGCTTCTAATAGGCGTTGAACGCCACTTAATTTTGAAGATTGAGAAGTCTCAGTCATATTAAATTGTAACCATTGGGAAGATTTTCAAAAAATTTTAATTGTTATTTAAATACTCTAAGGCGTAATGTAATTCACCTAGCAGCTAAAATACCAAAGTTTTGCCTTAGTTAAAACGCTTAATGTAAATAGATTAACGTTTTATTGGTAATAAATTTGCTGACTTAACTTCTTCCATTACAACATAAGTTCTACTTTCACTGACTGCAGGTAATCTTAACAAGGTATCACCTAGCAATTCACGGTAAGCAAGCATATCTTTAACCCGTGTTTTTAGTAAGAAATCAAAATCGCCTGAGACTAGATGACATTCTTGAATTACGTCTAATTCATGAACTGCTTTTGAAAAGTCATCAAATACATCAGGACTAGTTTTAGTTAACGTGATCTCTACCAATACTAATAAAGCCGCATCAAGTTTAAGTGGGTTTAATGTAGCGTGGTACCCAAGAATATAGTCTTCTTTTTCTAAGCGCTTAACTCTTTCAAGGCAAGGGGTTGGACTAAGCCCTACTCTTTTAGATAACTCTACATTTGATAACCGGCCATTTTTTTGCAACTCTACTAGAATATTTCGATCAATACGATCCACTTGTTTATTCATCTGACCCACCCTGTATATTCAACTATAAAACACAAGTATCTTAGCATAATATATCGCAACAGCAAAAAGTACGACAGGTTATTCTATCAAAATAGCAATATACTAGCTTTAAATATTACAGCAAAGCTTCGGCATTGCTAAAACAAAGCAACATAAAACTATAATAGAGAGAAGAGTATGATTATTGGTGTACCAAAAGAAATTAAAAACCACGAGTATCGTATCGGCTTAACACCTGCAGGTGTTAAAGAGTTATCAGTAAACGGCCATGAAGTGATTGTTGAAAATAACGGTGGTGCATCTATTGGTTTTGACAACGAGCAGTATATCGCTGCTGGTGCAAAAATTATCGACTCCGCAGCAGAAATTTTTGCAACTGCTGATATGATTATCAAAGTTAAAGAGCCACAACCTGTCGAATGTAAGATGCTTCGTGCTGGTCAGATTTTATTTACTTACCTTCATTTGGCCCCAGATCCACAACAAACTGAATTGTTAGTAGCTTCTGGCGCAACCTGTATCGCTTATGAAACAGTTACCGCAGCAAGTGGTGGTTTACCGTTATTAGCACCAATGTCTGAAGTAGCCGGTCGTATGTCTATTCAAGCCGGTGCCCATGCATTAGAAAAAGCACAAGGTGGTTTAGGTGCTTTATTAGGTGGCGTTCCTGGTGTTGCTCCAGCTAAGGTATTAGTTGTTGGTGGTGGTGTTGTTGGTACTCAGGCAGCACGTATGGCAGTAGGTATGGGCGCTGACGTAACAATTTTAGACCGTTCATTACCTCGTTTACGTCAATTAGATACTGAATTTGATGGTCGTTTAAAAACAGTTTATTCAACTGCTGATGCAATGGACCAATTAATTGTTGAAGCTGACTTAGTTATTGGCGCTGTTTTAATTCCTGGTGCTGCTGCTCCAAAATTAGTGACTAGAGAGCACATCAAAATGATGAAAAAAGGTGCTGTTGTAGTTGACGTTGCTATTGATCAAGGCGGTTGTTTTGAAACTTCGAAAGCAACAACCCATCAAGAGCCAACTTATGTTGTAGATGATGTTGTCCATTATTGTGTTGCCAACATGCCAGGTGGTGTTGCCCGAACTTCAACCATGGCACTTACCAATGCAACTATGCCTTTTGCAGTAACAATCGCTAATAAAGGTGCTAAAGCAGCATTATTAAATGATGAACATTTAATGGCTGGCTTAAACGTTTTAGGTGGCAAGATCACTTATAAACCTGTTGCTGATGTTTTAGGTTATGAATACGTTGCACCAGAAACTGCTCTAGCAAGTTTATAATTTATCGGCCTTATGGCTAATAATTACTAATTAAAAAAGCCACTAACAGTAATTGTTAGTGGCTTTTTTAATAAAACTGATTTACCCACTTGTAATCTTTGCTTAAAATCCCAATTAATAGAACAAAGACGTTCTTAACGTAATACATTTGGTATTAACTATTTTGGAGTGATCATGACCGACACTAGACATTGCCCTTTACTTATTTTGGGCTCAGGTCCAGCAGGCTACACCGCAGCTGTTTATGCTGCACGTGCAAACTTAAACCCAGTAATGATTACCGGCCTACAACAAGGTGGACAACTAACCACCACAACAGAAGTTGAAAACTGGCCCGGTGATGCTGACGATTTAACTGGTCCAGCATTAATGGAGCGTATGCAAAAGCATGCAGAAAAATTTGATACTGAAATTATCTTTGACCACATCAATGATGTAGATGTTAGTACTCGTCCTTTCACCTTAAAAGGTGATTCAGGCTCTTATACCTGTGATGCGTTAATCATTTGTACTGGTGCGTCAGCTCAATATTTAGGATTGCCTTCAGAAGAAGCATTTATGGGCCGTGGTGTTTCAGCTTGTGCAACCTGTGATGGATTTTTCTATCGTAACCAAAAAGTGGCTGTCGTGGGTGGTGGAAATACTGCGGTTGAAGAAGCACTTTATTTATCTAATATTGCTTCAGAAGTTCACCTAATTCACCGTAGAGATGAGTTTCGTTCTGAAAAAATCTTAACGGCTCGTTTAATGGAAAAAGTGGCTAATGGTAATATTGTGCTTCATCTTGACCGTACATTAGATGAAGTTTTAGGCGATAATATGGGGGTAACAGGTTTACGTCTAAAAGACATGAAATCTGACGCTACAGAAGAATTAGAAGTTACAGGGGTATTTATTGCCATTGGTCATAAACCAAATACTGACATTTTTGCTAATCAATTGGATATGAAAGATGGTTACCTAACAATTCAAAGTGGAACTAACGGTAACGCAACTCAAACCAGTGTTGAAGGTGTATTTGCAGCGGGTGACGTTGCTGATCATATCTATCGTCAAGCAATTACTTCTGCAGGTGCTGGTTGTATGGCAGCATTAGATGCCGAGCGTTATTTAGATGCTAAAGGCTAATTAATAGGGCTTTAACTTTGAGCTTTATCTTATGAGCCAAACACTACATTATCTTGATAGTGAAAGTTTGGCTTTTCCCCCTGCCCACCTCGCCTTGTCAGATCCTAATGGATTACTTGCCATTGGTGGCGATTTAGCACCCAGACGATTAGTTGCAGCCTACACAAATGCCATATTCCCTTGGTACAATGCTGGCGAGCCAATTATGTGGTGGTCTCCTTCACCTAGAGCAATCATCCCGATTGATAAAATTTACATTAATCGTTCGTTAACTAAATTTATCAAAAAACAACCCTACCATATCACTTTAAATAAAGACTTTGATCAAGTGCTATCCTATTGTGCAGATGCGCCGTTTAGAAAAGAAGGTACATGGATAATTGAAGAAATGAAATTCGCTTATATGAGACTTCATGAACTTGGTTTTGCTCATTCGATTGAAGTTTGGCAAGGCAAAGAATTAGTTGGTGGTTTATATGGTGTAGCGATTAACGGCTACTTTTCTGGTGAATCGATGTTTTACAAAAAATCCAACGCATCTAAAATAGCCTTAATTGCTTTGACTAACTTACTTAAAGAACTTGGTATTAGCTTTATAGATTGTCAGATCTTAAATCCATTTTTACAAGACATGGGCTGTATTGAAATACCTCGTATCGACTTTCTACAATTACAGGAAACTGCTATAACTAAAGTAGTCCCTAATGACTTTTGGCAACCAAGATCCCTAGTTGTATGAATGATCAAAATTTTAAATTAGGTTTAACTAAAGCCTTTGATTGTAATTATTTAGACAATCAACAGGAGCAATTATTAATTGCTGTTGATGAGCGACTTCATAACAATAAGGGATATACATGGCTAATGGAGCAAGGTTTTAGACGAAGTGGCGATCAAATTTATCGACCTCATTGTGCTGATTGTTCTCAATGCCAATCTATCAGGGTATTAGTTGAACAATTTACTTTATCAAAAAGCCAAAAACGTTTAATCAAACGAAATGCACACTTTGATGTTAAACAGTCTTCTGAAATTAAAGATATCTATTACCCTCTTTATGAGGAGTACATCAATACTATTCATCATGATGGCAGTATGTTTCCTGCAACATTCGAGCAATACAGCAGTTTTTTAACAAATGATATTACCAAGCAGCTATTTATTGAAACTTGGGACGATGAGGAACTGATTAGTGTTGCTGTTACAGACTGTCTAGAAAATGCCCTATCCGCAGTGTACACTTTCTATCATCCTGATTACCGACAGTCAGGCCTAGGTATTTTTTCTATTCTTAATCAAATCAAGATAACTCAAGAGTTAAATAAACCGTTTCTTTACCTTGGCTATCAAATTGATGACTGTCAAAAGATGAATTATAAAAATAGATACTTTCCCCATCAAAGATTAATAGAAAATAGCTGGCTAATCGTAAATAAATCCTGCTGAAACCTTTACATTACGCCTTCAATTGGGCATCATCTGCCCAGCTTTTTTTTATATACTAGATAAAGGTTGAAATGCTGTGTCGTTTCACTTGAGTATATGCACAACTTTAGAGGTTTAGCGCCCAATGGCGAAAGAAGAAAATATTGAAATGCAAGGTACGGTTTTAGATACCTTACCAAACACTATGTTCCGTGTTGAATTAGAAAATGGCCATGTTGTTACTGCCCACATTTCTGGTAAAATGCGCAAAAATTACATTCGTATATTAACGGGTGATAAAGTAACGGTTGAATTAACACCATACGATTTATCTAAAGGTCGTATTATCTTCCGTGCTAGATAATATTTAATATTTAAGTTTTCAACTTAAATATATGAAACAAAAAGCCTTTAACTTTCGTTAAAGGCTTTTTTATTTTTCAAATCAGACTAAAATGTAGAGTTCTGCCATCCATGGCTTTCATAAATAGATTATATGGGATTGGTATTAATGTTCTATTAACTCTTTTTTATTCTCAACGTTAATGACAATCTCACCTTTACGCACACCTACTTTAGCCGTACCACCTTGAGTTAAATCACCAAAGAGTAACTCATTTGCTAGTGGTTTCTTCAAATGCTCTTGAATTAACCGTGACATTGGACGAGCCCCCATCGATTTATCATAGCCGTGTTCAGCTAACCATTTTTTAGCTTCTTTGGTAAGTTCTAAAGAAACACCCTTTTCATCTAGTTGAGCTTGCAACTCAACAATAAATTTATCAATAACTTGTTCAATAATTCCATCGGTTAGGTGATTAAACCAAACAATATTGTCTAAGCGATTGCGAAACTCAGGAGAGAAAATATTGTTAATTTCCTTCATCGCGTCAAAACTATGATCTTGTTGTTTAAAACCAATGGATTGACGTGTTGTTTCTTTCACACCAGCATTAGTCGTTAATACTAAAATAATATTTCTAAAGTCGGCTTTTCTTCCATTATTATCGGTTAATGTGCCGTGATCCATTACTTGAAGAAGAATGTTATAAACATCTTCATGGGCTTTTTCAATTTCATCAAGCAATACCACTGCGTGTGGGTGCTTAATTACCGCATCAGTTAACAAACCACCTTGCTCGTAACCAACATAGCCAGGAGGAGCTCCAATTAGGCGACTAACGGCATGTTTCTCCATATACTCAGACATATCGTAACGCAACAACTCTACACCTAATATTTTTGCCAGTTGTTGAGTGATTTCTGTTTTACCAACACCTGTTGGACCCGCAAACAAGAAAGAGCCAATAGGTTTTTGTTCATTTCCTAGCCCAGCACGTGATAAACGAATAACTGAAGTTAATTCATCAATAGCAGTGTCTTGACCAAAAACTACAAGTTTCAAGTTACGATCTAACATTTTAAGGCTATCTTTTTCCGATGATGAAACCGACTTTTCCGGAATGCGGGCCATTTTTGCCACAATCATTTCGATGTCAGTATTATTAATGACCTTTTTACGTTTCGCTGCAGCAACAAGTTGCTGCTTAGCCCCGGCTTCATCAATAACATCAATAGCTTTATCTGGTAGAAAGCGCTCGTTAATATATTTGGCTGATAATTGTGCTGCCGCTCTAAGGGCTTTATTGGTATAACGGATACCATGATGTGACTCATACTTGTCTTTTAAACCTAGTAAAATCTTAGTGGTATCATCAATACTTGGCTCAGCAATATCTATTTTTTGAAACCGACGAGCAAGCGCACGGTCTTTTTCGAAAATAGATTGGTACTCTTGATATGTAGTAGAGCCTAAACAACGAAGTTTACCTGCAGATAAAAGAGGTTTTATAAGGTTAGACGCATCCATCATCCCACCAGAGGCAGCCCCTGCTCCTATTATTGTATGGATTTCATCAATAAATAGTATGGCATTATCATCTTCTTCTAAATCTTTTAATAAAGCTTTAAAGCGCTTTTCAAAATCACCACGGTATTTAGTACCGGCTAATAAAGCGCCCATATCTAAAGAATATATAGTGGCCCCTTTTAAAAACTCAGGCACTTTATCTTCAATAATTAAATTAGCTAAGCCCTCTGCAATTGCTGTTTTACCAACACCCGCTTCACCAACAAATAACGGATTATTTTTACGTCTGCGGCTAAGTACTTGCAATGTTCTTTCTAATTCATCATCTCGACCAATTAACGGGTCTATGTTGCCCTTTTGTGCTTCTTCGTTAAGATTAACTGAAAAATTCTCTATCGTGCGTGGCTCTTCAACTTGTTGTTCTGTGTCATCAAGTGAAGGGGTCACTTCGCCTTCAACTTTAGCGATACCGTGAGAAATAAAATTCACAATGTCTAAACGACTGATGTCTGATTTTTTAAGAATATAGGCTGCTTGAGATTCTTGTTCACTGAAAATAGCAACTAATACGTTCGATCCACTGACTTCATTCTTTCCCGAGGATTGAACATGAAAAACAGCTCGCTGAAGTACACGCTGAAACCCTAGCGTGGGTTGTGTTTCTCTTTCTCCTTCTTCTTGTGGGATTACAGGGGTAGTTTCATTAATAAATTCTAATAAACTACTGCGTAAATTAGCCATATTAGCGCCACAAGCTGATAATACTTCGATAGCAGAAGGATTATCGAGTAATGCTAGTAATAAATGCTCTACAGTCATAAATTCATGGCGAGATTCTTTAGCTTGACGAAAAGCAGAATTTAATGATATTTCTAAATCTTTATTAAGCATAGGCTACTCCAGTTTTAAACCTTAAGAACATACTTTCTATATTTGTGTGTCTTATTAACCACACATTTAACACTATCAACATCACGATTGCTCCATAGTACACTTTAACGGGTGTTGATTTTCATTAGCGTAACGTAAAACTTGATCGACTTTTGTCTCTGCAACTTCTGCACTATATGTGCCACAAAGTGCTTTTCCCTTATAATGAATGGTTAACATAATATCGGTGGCTTTATCGCCATTCATATTAAAAAATCGTTGTAAGACCTCAATAACAAAGTCCATTGGTGTGTAATCATCGTTTAGCAATATTACATTGTACATAGAAGGCTTTTTAAACTTTTCTTTTACTTCTTCTTCAATGATTTCTTGGTTTTCTACTTGTTCTTTCCAGTTGCTCATATTTCTATATTAGACTCTGCCGATTATTTTTGCTGAAACTTTTCGCTAAAAAAGCAATAAAAATGAATAAATATTTAATGAAATTTACTTGACTATTTCAATAATTTATCTACGATTCAATAAGTGGCTATTTTTTAGTCGCTCAGCTTGTTGTAAACACCAATTTAGAATTGGAATAAAATGCTCTTACAGCATACCTAAATACTGAAGGAATTAGAAGGAAGTAGAAGTATGGCTCAAGGTACAGTTAAATGGTTTAATAATGCAAAAGGTTTTGGTTTTATCCGTCCTGAAAGTGGTGGTGAAGATATATTCGCTCATTACTCTACCATTCAAATGGAAGGTTATAGAACATTAAAAGCCGGACAAGATGTCAACTATGAGCTAAGTGAAGGACCAAAGGGACATCATGCAGCGAGCATTAAACCAACTGAAGAAGAATTAGGCGAGTAGACTCACTTACCTAATCACTATTTATTTAAAACACAGCATAAATGCTGTGTTTTTTTGTATGTATCTTTGCAAAAAGCAAAAAATTCACCACAAACTTTAAAAGTAATAAATGTTTTACTGTGAATTAAATGCCGTAATTTACGCTACATGTGGTTAATAATACAATCACCAAATTCTGAACAAGTGACCAAGGTGGCATCATCCATTAAGCGTTCGAAATCATAAGTCACTGTTTTTGCGCCAATAGCACCCGACATACCTTGAAGCAGTAGATCAGCGGCCTCTGTCCAGCCCATATGGCGTAACATCATTTCAGCTGATAATATAACTGAACCTGGATTCACTTTATTTTGCCCTGCATATTTAGGGGCCGTGCCATGAGTAGCCTCAAAAATAGCTAGTTCATCATTTAAATTTGCACCAGGGGCAATACCAATTCCACCCACTTGTGCAGCGAGCGCGTCTGATAAATAATCACCGTTAAGGTTTAAGGTAGCTATTACACTATATTCTGCAGGCCTTAACAAAATTTGTTGCAACATTGCATCAGCGATAACATCTTTAATTATAATTTCTTTACCTGTATTAGGATTTTTTAAAGTACACCAAGGGCCGCCATTTAATAAATCGGCTCCAAACTCTTCACGAGCAAGTTGATATCCCCAATCTTTAAAAGCACCTTCGGTAAATTTCATAATATTACCTTTGTGTACAAGCGTTACAGAATCACGATCATTATCAATCGCATATTGAATAGCTTGACGAACAAGACGTTGAGTCCCTTCTTTAGATACCGGTTTAATACCTATACCACAGTTCTCTGTGAAACGAATTTTAGTGACGCCCATTTCTTGGGTTAAAAAATCAATGACTTTTTGTGCCGAGTCAGTTCCTGCCTGATATTCGATACCTGCATAGATATCTTCAGAGTTTTCTCTAAAGATAACCATATCAACAGCACTAGGGTTTTTTACTGGGCTAGGTACACCGGTAAACCATTGAACGGGGCGTTGACAAACATATAGATCAAGGATTTGTCTTAAAGCGACATTTAATGAACGCATACCACCACCAACAGGTGTAGTTAGTGGGCCTTTTATTCCGACTTTGTATTCTTTAAACATTTCAAGGGTTTCATCCGGTAACCAAGTTTCAGAGTCGTAAACTTGTGTTGCCTTTTCTCCCGCATAAACTTCCAACCACTCAATTTGTTTTTTATTGCCATAAGCTTTCTCAACTGCCGCATTAACGACTTTGATCATCTCTGGCGTAACATCGATACCAATACCGTCGCCTTCAATAAAAGGAATAATAGGGTTATTAGGTACAGATAACTTACCATTTTCAAAAGTGATCTTTTCACCTTTACTTGGAATAGAAACCTTTGTTGACATATGCATCTCCTAGCAGAAAGTTTTTTAATACAAATATATAATCAAAATAAATCATAAAGAGTAATTACACTAATCACTTTTAGGTGATAGCGACTATTTACAATATAAATGATGTTTGGAAAAATAACAGTAGGATTTATAATAAATATTTGGAATATCAGCTCTTTGCCTTCCTTTCATCGCTTGATAAGCACGTCCTTGTGCAAAAAAAAGGGCTAAGTTGTAAACTTAGCTCTTTACATATTCAACCCCATACAACTGCAGTGGGGCTGGTTTATCTATATTGTTTTACAATAAAATATCTAAGATAAAGTTAAAGGTATTGCTTGGACGCATAAACTGAGCAGCCAATGTATTATCAGGCATATAGTACCCTTCAACATCTCCAGCTTGACCTTGCGCTTCGTTCAGTTCTGCAACAATTTTATTTTCATGTTTACCGAGTGCTTTAGCGACAGCAAAGAAGTTCATTTTTAAATCTTCATCTTGTGATTGCTCGGCAAGTGCTTGTGCCCAATATAGCGCTAAGTAGAAGTGGCTACCGCGGTTGTCTAACTCACCTACCCTACGTGATGGTGATTTATTATTTTCTAAGAATGTCCCTGTAGCCGCATCTAGCGTATCCGCAAGTATTTGAGCTTTTACGTTACCTGTAGTAACACTTAAATGCTCTAAAGAAGCTGCAAGCGCTAAAAATTCACCTAATGAATCCCAACGTAAGTGGTTTTCTTTTTCAAACTGTTGAACATGCTTAGGAGCGGAGCCTCCAGCACCGGTTTCAAATAAACCACCACCATTCATTAACGGAACGATTGACAACATTTTAGCACTAGTACCTAATTCTAAAATAGGAAATAAGTCAGTTAAATAATCGCGTAAAACATTACCTGTAACTGAAATTGTATCTTCACCTTTAGAAATACGCTCTAAAGAAACCTTACATGCTTCAACAGGGGTTAAAATTTGAATATCTAAACCTGTAGTATCATGACTAGGTAAATATTTATTTACTTTTTCAATGATTTGACGATCGTGAGCACGATTGGTATCTAACCAGAAAATAGCAGGAACGTTAGTGGCACGGGCACGGGTAACAGCAAGTTTTACCCAGTCTTGAATGGGTGCATCTTTAACCTGACACATTCTCCAGATGTCACCTTCATCAACATTATGTTCTAAAAGTATAGTACCTTCAGCATCTACAACACGAACTGTCCCCTTACCTGTGATCTTAAAGGTTTTATCATGAGATCCATATTCTTCAGCTTTTTGAGCCATTAAACCAACATTAGGCACTGTACCCATTGTGGTCGGATCAAATGCACCATTTTCACGACAAAAATCTATAACAGCTTGGAAAACACCAGCGTAACAACGATCTGGGATCATTGCTTTAGTATCTTTTAACTGGCCATCGGGTCCCCACATCATACCTGATGAACGCAATGTTGCTGGCATCGAAGCGTCAACAATAATATCGCTTGGTACATGTAGGTTAGTAATACCTTTATCAGAATCAACCATGGCAAGATCAGGTCGAGTTGAATAAACAGCGGCTAAATCAGCTTTTATCGCTTCTTTTTTATCCGCAGGTAAACGTTCAATTTTTGCGTAAACATCGCCAATCCCATTATCAGCATCAACGCCTAATTGAGAGAAGGTGTCAGCGTATTTTTCGAAAACTTCTTTATAATATACCTTAACAGCATGACCAAAAATAATTGGATCAGATACTTTCATCATGGTGGCTTTTAGATGAAGAGATAATAAAACATCTTCTTTTTTTGCTTTTTCAATTTCAGTTTGATAAAAATCGACTAATGCCGCTTTACTTAGTACTGATGAGTCAATGACTTCACCAGCTAAAATATCTAAATGTTCTTTTAATACTTTGGTAGAACTGTCTTCACTAACAAATTCAATTTTAACTTTCGTGGCTTTTTCTAAAGTTACAGACTGCTCGCTAGAATAAAAATCACCATCAGACATACTTGCCACGTGTGATTTTGAAGTATTTGACCAAACACCCATTGAGTGAGGATTAGTTTTTACATATTTTTTAACTGATGCTGGTGCACGACGATCAGAGTTGCCTTCGCGTAAAACAGGGTTTACCGCACTACCCTTAATTTTATCGTAAGTATATTTAATTGATTGTTCAGCATCATTTTGAGGCTCTTCAGGGTAGTTAGGCAATTCGTACCCTTTTGCTTGTAATTCTTTAATTACTGCGTGAAGTTGAGGCACAGAGGCACTAATATTTGGTAATTTGATGATATTAGCATCAGCTTGAGTCGCTAAAACACCTAATTCTGCAAGAGCATCATCTATACGTTGCTCTTTGGTTAAATATTTAGGAAAATTAGCAATAATTCGACCCGCTAATGAAATATCGCGAGTTTCAACATTAATACCAGAAGTTGCAGTATACGCTTGGATAATGGGTAATAATGAGTGCGTAGCTAAAGCTGGTGCTTCGTCGGTGATGGTATAGATAATTTTTGATGAATCAGTGCTCATTGAGTTTCCTACTTTAGTTGGCCAGAATAAGTGAATCATTATTCAGATTAAGACGATTGATATTCACTTATTATCATAATTATTTATTTTTTCGCGCGCATAATAGCCGAAATCAGCTGATATTGACAGTGCAAAGCCAAAACAGTTATTAATTTATATAAGGTAAGTTAACGTGACACTTAACCAAAACAAAGGTAGGACGCGGCGTAAGACAAATACAACGCAAAAGGTACGACCAGATGCAAAAGATCGAAAAATATTACTATTTAATAAACCTTTTGACGTTTTATGCCAATTTACAGATGATCAAGATCGCCGGACTTTACAAGATTATATTCCAATTAAAGAAGTTTATGCTGCAGGAAGATTAGACCGAGATAGTGAAGGTTTATTACTATTAACTAACGATGGTAAATTGCAAAATAAACTTGCTAGCCCTAAACATAAAACAGATAAAACCTATTGGGTGCAAGTTGAGGGGTCTCCAAGTGATAGTGATCTAGCAAAATTACGTCAAGGCGTTGTACTTAAAGATGGCCTTACCCTTCCGGCTAAAGTCGACATACTCACTGAACCCAATGTTTGGCTGCGGAACCCACCAATTAGAGAGCGAGCGAGCATCCCTACTACTTGGCTTTCAATTACTATAAATGAAGGGAAAAACCGTCAAGTTAGGCGTATGACCGCCAATATAGGCTTTCCTACTTTAAGGCTTATTAGATACAGTATTGGCAGTTATACCTTAGACAATCTAGAATCAGGGCAATATAAACAAATCGGTCTAGATTAGGCTAAATTAATTTATTAAATACGCAGAAAACGTATTTTTAATCTATTACCTGTCTTTTGTGCGTGCTATAATTTCGCGCCTTTTTTCCTGATTATACGTATAGAAGATTTAGTTTAATGACAACAGTTTCTCAACCTTCACCTAGCAGTTACGCCAATTATTGTGCAAACAAACCACTTTTAGAAACAAAGGTGATTGTTGGAATGTCAGGTGGCGTTGACTCATCAGTTTCAGCACATTTATTAATTGAACAAGGTTATCAAGTTGAAGGCTTGTTCATGAAAAACTGGGAAGAAGATGATACCGATGAATATTGTGCCGCAGCACAAGACTTAAAAGATGCTCAAGCGATTTGTGACAAACTAGGTATTAAATTACATACCATCAATTTTGCCACCGAATATTGGGATAATGTCTTTGAGTACTTCTTAGCTGAATATAAAGCAGGACGTACCCCTAATCCCGATATCATGTGTAATAAAGAAATCAAGTTTAAAGCATTTCTTGAGTTTGCCTGTGAAGACTTGGGTGCTGATTATATTGCTACCGGTCATTATGTACAAAGAGAGTTGCGCACCGGGGTCGACAATCAACAGCACTGGACGATGATTCGAGGTTTAGACTCAAATAAAGATCAAAGTTATTTCTTATATACCCTTAATGAAAAACAACTTGCTCATACTTTATTTCCAGTTGGCCATATTGAAAAACCAGAAGTAAGATCTATTGCTGAAAAAGCAGGTTTAATTACTCACAATAAAAAAGACAGTACTGGTATTTGTTTTATTGGCGAGCGTAAATTTAAAGACTTTTTAGGACAGTACTTACCGGCACAGCCTGGCATTATCGAGTCAAGTGATGGTGAAGCAATTGGCCACCATGATGGCTTGATGTATCACACACTTGGTCAAAGAAAAGGTCTACGTATTGGTGGTTTGGCAAACTCAGGCGAAGAGCCGTGGTATGTTGTAGAAAAAGATTTATTACGTAATGTATTAATTGTCGGCCAAGGGCATAATCACCCTCGCCTATTTTCAAAAGGTTTAATTGCTAACCAACTTCATTGGGTAAATAGATTAGCATTAACTCAACCACTTAAATGTAGTGTTAAAACACGTTACCGCCAAGAAGATGTTACTTGTACAGTTACTTTAAAGACTGGCAATCAATCAACCAGTGAAGGTTCATTAAATGATGAATATGAAATCATTTTTGATGAACAACAAAGTTCAGTGACTCCTGGGCAATCTGTCGTCTTTTATCAAGGTGATATTTGTTTAGGTGGCGGTATTATTAATACCCTAATTCGTCAGTAATATAAATATAACAAATTTATAAAAAAATAATCAAACATAAATATAGTTGAGAATATTTTAACAATGCTTAAAGAACAAACATTAACTTTTGCCGTGGTTTGTCAAGTTGCCCATTTAGTACAAACTCTTTCTAGAACCGGAAAAATCAATGAAGATGATTTAACGGTTTTATTGCGCAGTATTACTATTACCTCACCTCAAAATAGTTTAGACGTGTATGGTGGAGAGTTAATAAACATTAAAACGGGTTTAGAGTTATTAGTCACTCATTTAGGCGGTAAGTCGAAACAAAAAGACCCTGAATTTACCAGATACATTGTTAGTTTATTAAATTTAGAACGCCAACTCAGTAAAAAGCCTAAACAATTAAGTTTATTAGGTGAGCGAATTGAGCAAACTAATAGACAACTTGAACACTTTGATATTAATAGCGATACGCTATTGGCAAGTTTTGCTAGTATTTACAGTGATATTATCAGCCCAATAGGCACTCGTATTCAAGTTGCTGGAGAGCCAGATATTTTAAAACAAACAAGCAATCAAAATAAAATAAGATCGTTATTATTGTCCGGTGTACGTGCGGCTGTTTTATGGCGACAAGTTGGCGGACAAAGACGAAAAATCCTTTTTGGTCGCACTAAGATTGTTGCCTGTGCTGAGCAAATGCTTAAAGCAATATAATGAGTAAATTGTATTTTTAGAAAACCGATTTTAGAAAACTAGTGATAGAACTCGAAAACACAACTTTTAATCTTTAGAAATATTTTAAATCAGGAATAACTATGGAACTTTCAGCGTTAAGTGCAATTTCACCAGTAGATGGTCGTTATGGCAGCAAAGTTAAATCATTACGCCCTATTTTTAGCGAATTTGGCTTAATTAAATACCGTGTTACTGTTGAAGTACGTTGGTTACAAAAACTAGCGTCTACTGATCAAATCAATGAAGTTCCAGCTTTTAGTGATGCTGCAAATTCGGTTCTTAATGCCATTGTTAGCGAATTCTCTGAAGCTGATGCTCAAGCGATTAAAGATATTGAAGCAACCACTAATCATGATGTAAAAGCCGTTGAGTATTTTCTTAAAGAGAAAATCGCTGATAATGCAGAATTACATGCTATTACTGAGTTTATTCATTTTGCTTGTACCTCAGAAGACATTAATAATTTATCACATGGTTTAATGTTAAAAGAATGTCGTGAATCAGTTTTATTACCAGAAATGGATAAAATACTTTCAGCAATAAAAGCATTAGCTGTTGAGTACAAAACAATACCAATGATGTGTCGTACTCACGGACAGCCGGCCTCACCAAGTACACTTGGTAAAGAAATGGCTAACGTTTATGTTCGTCTACAACGCCAACGTGAACAAATTGCTAACGTTGAACTGTTAGGTAAAGTTAATGGTGCTGTTGGTAACTACAATGCACACATCTCTGCTTACCCTGAAGTTAATTGGCACCAGTTTGCTGATGAATTTGTTACTTCTCTAGGTTTATCTTGGAATGCATTTACTACACAAATTGAACCGCATGACTACATTGCCGAGCTTTTTGATGCTATCTCACGTTTTAATACTATCTTAATTGATTTTGATCGAGATATTTGGGGTTACATTGCCATGGGCCACTTCAAGCAAAAAACAATTGCTGGCGAAATTGGCTCATCAACCATGCCTCATAAAGTTAACCCAATTGATTTTGAAAACTCAGAAGGTAACTTAGGTATTGCTAATGCCTTATTTACTCATTTAGCACAAAAATTGCCAATTTCTCGCTGGCAACGTGACTTAACTGATTCTACTGTATTACGTAACTTAGGTGTTGGTTTTGCTCATGGTTTAATTGCATACCAAGCAACATTAAAAGGTATTAGCAAACTAGAAGTTAACGAAGCAAACTTACTTAACGAGTTAGATCATAACTGGGAAGTATTAGCTGAGCCGGTACAAACGGTTATGCGTCGTTACGGTATTGAAAAGCCATATGAAAAACTTAAAGAGCTTACACGTGGTAAACGTGTAAATGGCGAGTCTATGCGTGATTTCATCATGACATTAGAATTACCTGAGTCTGTTAAAGCTGAGCTTTGCAAACTAACACCAGCAAGTTATATTGGCCGTGCTGTTTCATTTATTGATGAATTAAAATAGCCAAAAACTGCTAAGTTAACGATTAACATCAATAATTAAAAAGAAGGCTACGGCCTTCTTTTCTATTTAGGACATAAAATGAATACTTTACACTGGGGCGAATTAACGCCTGAAAAATTTCTTAAAGAATATTGGCAAAAAAAACCTTTGATCATCAAAGGTGCTTTTAGTAATTTTCAAGATCCAATCTCTGCTAATGAACTAGCAGGATTAGCCATGGAGAAAGAAATCCAGTCAAGAATTATCACTAAAACCGAACAGGATAATAAAGTCTCATGGCAAGTTGTTCATGGACCGTTTGAAGCATTTGATCAATTTGGCGAGGCAGGATGGACATTACTCGTTCAAGCCGTTAATAACTTCTCTCGAGAAAGTCAGTTATTACTTGATAACTTTAATTTTGTGCCAAGTTGGCGTGTGGATGATGTGATGGTCAGTTTTTCAACACCAAATGGCGGTGTTGGTGCGCATTTAGATCAATATGATGTTTTTATTATCCAAGGAGAAGGTAAAAGACATTGGCAAGTGGGTGCGCCAGATCCAAACTTGCAGCAGTTACTGCCCCATGAAGATTTAAAACAAGTTTCTGATTTTACGCCTGTGATTGATGAAGTTACCGAGCCGGGTGATTTATTATACATTCCGCCTAACCACCCACATAAAGGAATAGCGATAGATAACTCGTTAAATTACTCTATTGGTTTTCAAGCACCCAATAACCAAGAGTTATTTTCAGGTTTTGCTGATAAATTGCTTGATGATGATATTGCTACCCAACGTTTTAATGATGTAAATAGGCTAGTCACTCAATCACCAGAATTGTTAACAAATGAAGATATTAGCAAGTTGAAATCATTTATGAAAAGTGCTTTTGATAATGAAGAAGTGTTTAATCAATTTATTGGTCGTTATTTAACACAAACACACCACCCTTTAGAGATGCTAATCCCTGTAGAGCCAATATCAGATGAGCAACTTGACGACATTCTTGCTGAAAAAGAAAACCTGTTTATCGCTGTTTCAGGAATAAAAGCATTAATCATAGAAAAACCTTCTCCAACATTATTTATTAGTGGTGAAGCCTTTAAACTTGATGAAAATGCAATAGAATTTGGCAAAGCTATCGCCAAAGGAAAAACTATGACAACTAATAAGGCAAAAAGTTTCACTGATTGTTTGAAAAACAGACAATTGTTAACTAATGTTCTTAATAAGGGTTTTTGGTATATAGAATAATAAATATGAAGCTGTACGACTATACAGCCACTTCATTAATAAAAAGTCCAAAATTTATCCTCTTTTTGATAAATAATTAATTAATGGATTGAAGTAACAATGTCATATAGTGTCAGTAGAGTAAAATGGGAGCAGGCAGCTCCCTTATTAAAGAATATTAGAGAAAAAGTTTTTGTTTGTGAATGGCGAATCCCCAAACATTTAGAATTTGATCAAAACGATCAAACCGCATTCCATATGCTTATTTGTGATGATATAACGCAAGAACCCATCGCAACAGGAAGAATTCTCGCTTCTGGAGAAATTAGTAGAATTGCGGTACTGATGTCTTTCAGACGCCTTGATATGGATAAAATAGTGCTACAAGGCTTATTCAAAATAGCCAAAGAACTTAACCTTGATGAAGTATTTATTCATAGCCCACTAGATACCGTTGAATATTTTGCCAAACATCACTTTCTAACGGTTGGTTCAGTATTTATGGAAGCGGGAATGCCCAGACAACGAATGGCGTGTAGTATTAATAAAGCGATAGACAACTGCGGTTTATCAAAGTGTTACCTCAGCCATTAATAAAGTAAGGGTATCTATTCAATCGTTAACCAAAGTGATTCATCATTGAATATTTGAAATAGAGTTTTAGCTTGACCATTTAATTTTTGCGCTAACTTATCTTGCTCTGCAATATTGGCTTTTAAAAAATTTTCAGCTTGCAGTTGCCACTTTAATGAAAAATGATGAACTGCTTCCCGTGAACAAAACGCTACATCGCCATTTGCATGGTCCACAGGTAGATCCCCTGTAACAACCCACCATTGGCTATTATCGTGTAAGTTAAATTTCCAAATTGAAAATGAAGGTATTAAGTATTTATTTTCACAAACGGTAATATTATCTACTATCAAGCCCTTTTGCTTAAGGTAATCAATCGCTGTTGAGCATTGGCTGTCTAACCATACTTGTTGATTATTTGTCATATATTAGCCACCTATTCCACCTTTTTGGTGTGTATGCTTTACTTCACAGTCAACATCAAAGCTATTTTACTGCAATAGTAGCTTGGCTATTTATGAAGTGATAATGTGCCCATCGAAATATTACAGCTATAGTTCAAGCAATAATAATGCAACGTTAATTAGATTATAAACCATAATTGACGGTATAAAATGCAAGTTATTGAGAATCTTTTTCGCGGAGAAAATACACGTGGCACTTTTTGATTTAGTAGATTTTGACGACCACGAACAAGTGGTCTTTTGTAGTGATAAAGCAACAGGTTTAAAGGCGATTATTGCCATACATAGTACCAAGCTTGGTGCTGCTGTTGGTGGTTGTAGAATGTGGGATTATGCCTCTGACGAAGACGCTCTTGTTGACGTTTTACGTTTATCGCGTGGTATGACATATAAAAATGCGATGGCAGGCTTAGCCATGGGTGGAGGTAAGTCTGTAATTATTGGTGATGCAAAATCAATTAAATCACCAGCTTTATTCAAAGCCTTTGGTGAGGCATTAAATAATATAGGGGGCCGTTACTTAAGTGCTGAAGACGTTAACATTACCACTGATGATATTGCTATTGCTAATACAGTTACTCCGTATGTAACTGGCACTGAAGGCAAAAGCGGTAACCCTGCGCCATTTACCGCACTAGGAACTTTTTTAGGCGTTAAAGCGGCAGTTAAATTTAAGCTTGGTCTTGACAATTTAAATGGACTAACAGTATCAGTACAAGGTTTAGGTAGTGTTGGTTATTCATTATGTGAACACCTACATAATGCAGGTGCAAAACTAATAGTTACCGATATCAATCAAGAAGCTCTAAATAAAGCTGCAAATCAATTTGGCGCAACAATTGTTGGGTTAGATGAAATTTATGACCAAAATGTTGATGTGTACGCTCCCTGCGCCCTTGGCGCTACCGTAAATGAAGACACCCTTGGCCGCATCAAAGCAAAAATTATTGCTGGTTGTGCTAATAATCAATTAGCACATGCAAGTTTTGATAAAAAATTATTTGATCTTGATGTTCTATATACCCCTGATTACGTTATAAACGCCGGTGGTATTATCAATGTTTCTTTTGAAGATAATTATTGTATTGAAACATCAACCAAAAAAGTTGAAGAAATCTATAACACCTTGCTTCATGTTTTTGAACAGGCCAAGGAGCAAAATCGTCCAACAGGTGAAGTTGCCGATGAGATGGCACGTAAAATTATTACCAATGGTGGTAAATAAATACAAAATTTATAGCTTAAATATTACTTTATCAGCCTCAACACAGCTAAAAAGTAAGATTTAGTGCAACTAAGTTAATAGCCAATAGAAATATTGGCTTTTTTATTGGTTTGATACCAGTAAAAACAGTACAATATCAACATATTTTTTGCTTTGATAATTTAGATAACAAGTATGATTACTCCTTGGTACAAAGAGCCGTGGGCTTGGTTAGTTTTTATTCTTCCTTTTACTGCAGTAGTTGCTGGAATAGCAACTTACATTATTGCCAATCACGAGCCAGATGCTTTAGTCATAGGTGAGTATTATAAAGAAGGTAAAACGATTAATATGCAACTTGCTAAAGTTAAACAAGCTCAAAAACTTGGAGTAAAGTTTGATTTAAAATACACAAACAATCGATTACACATTAAAGCAACGGGCATAGAAAAAGAGTTTCCATTGTTAAATATTAATTTCTTTCATCCAACTCAGGAGCATAAAGACTTCTACTTGGCTTTAACCCCTGACGGAAATGGTGACTTTAGACACGATTTTTCACAAAACCCTCTTTCAGAAGAGGAAACAAGTCAAAATAATCCTCAAAGCAGTTTACCTAATAATTTAGATGGAAAATGGCGAATTACGATTAGTCCATTTCAAGATCACTGGAAAATTCAAAACACCTTAACTTTCCCACAAGTCGAATTTATTGAAGTAGCTCCAGATTTAACGCAAGCGAACTAAGCAATGTCACAAAACTGTTTTCACTGTGGTGAATTAGTTCCTACAGGGGTAGATATTGTTGTTACCATCAATAAGCAGCCTCAAAGTATGTGTTGTATTGGCTGTGAGGCTGTTGCAAAAACCATTGTTGATAATAATTTAACTGATTATTACCGCTTTAGAACAGAATCTGCACAAAAAGGCTCTGCCCTTGTTCCTGAACAACTTAAACGCAATCAATTACTTGATGATGAAAGCCTGCAAAATGAATTTACTTATACAACTGATGACTATAAAGAAACCATATTAAGTATTGACGGGATTAGTTGTTCTGCATGCGCATGGTTAATTGAAATGCAACTTGAAAAAATGCCGGGAATAATAGCGATTAATGTCAATGCTACCACACAAAGAGCAACGTTAAGATGGCAAGAAAGTAGTCTTAAACTAAGTAATATAATTACTCAAATTGAAACAATTGGTTACCAAGCGTTCCCCTTTAAAGCAAGCCTATCAGAAGAAAATAACCAACGACAAGCTAAAGCATTTATTAAACGCCTTGGCATTTCTGGTATCTTAATGATGCAAGTAATGATGATAGCTGTAGGTCTATATTTTGGTGCCTTTTCAGGTATGGCAGAACATAATTTACTTTATTTACGGTGGGTCAGTTTGGTACTAACAATTCCAATTATTACCTATGGGGCACTACCCTTTTATCAAGGAGCCATTCGCTCTTTAAAAGTACGTAGACTATCAATGGATGTTCCCGTTTCTATTGCTATTTCTTTAGCGTTCACAGCAAGTGTATGGGCGACCATAAGCCAACAAGGTGAAGTTTACTTTGAGTCGGTATCCATGTTCACTTTTTTACTGTTAATTGGTAAATTTCTCGAATTTAGAGCAAGAAACCGAGCAGCAGAGGTTTCAGCCAACTTACTAAAACTAATGCCAATGACGGCAACTCAGTTAATCAATAACAAAGAAGTCTTCATTGCTGCTAAGTTATTAGCTCCTAAAGATGTTGTATTAATAAAGGCTGGAGAGCTTGTCCCTGCAGACGGGATTATCATTCATGGACGTAGTCAATTAAATGAAGCTATGCTATCTGGTGAGCAGTTACCCATTACGAAATCAATCTCTGAAAAAGTTTTTGCTGGCACGATTAATGGCGACAGTAATTTAACCGTAGAAGTAACACAAGAGCCAAGCCATTCATTTTTAAGTCAATTAATTCGGTTAAGTGAATCTTCACAAGCACATAAACCTAAAATTGCACAGTTATCTGATAAAATAGCGCAATATTTTGTTGCCCTAATTTTAATCTGCGCCATTGTAACTGCACTTTATTGGCATCAACAATTACCAGAACAGGCGTTTTGGATCACTTTATCTGTATTGGTAGTAACATGCCCCTGCGCCTTGTCATTAGCAACGCCAACAGCATTAACCTGTGCTACAACAAGGTTAAATCGTGACGGGATAATGATAAAATCAAGTCATGTACTGGAAACAATGCCCAAAGTGTCTCGTTTTGCTTTTGATAAGACAGGTACACTGACCACAGGTGAATTTACTATTACCAAAGTGATAGTAAATAGCGATCTAAAAAATGACGACGTTTTAGTTTTTGCTGCTGCACTTGAAAGTCATTCTGAACACCCACTTGCAAAGGCATTTAAGATACACAGAGACTTTACTTGTTTTGCTTCAGACGTGATCGTACATCCAGGAAAAGGTGTGTCTGGAAATATCAAAGGGACAAAATTTACTATTGGAAAGCCGTCATGGTTATTAAAACAAAGTAATGAATTCAAAAAATACAAAGACGCTCAATGTGTATTAGTTCATCAAGACCAAGGCATTAATAAATTAGTGGCTACTTTTTACCTTGAAGATGAAATTAGAGCTGATGCTGAGCCACTGCTTAAGAGTTTAAAAGCAATAAACATTCAAACAGTTATGCTCTCAGGCGACAATAATGCTGGTTGTCAAAAAGTATCAGCATTATTAACATTAGATAGTGTTTACAGCGGATTAAGTGCAAAAGATAAAGTCGAACAAATTAAAATACTACAACATACAGAAGAAATCAAAAAACAAATTAAAGGTACTCATGTTGTCGCTATGATAGGTGATGGTGTTAACGATACGCCTGTCTTTGGGGCTGCTCACCTATCCATTGCCATGGGGAATGGTACAGACATAGCTAAAAATGGTGCCGATGTTATTCTACTCAACAATCGTTTAACTGCAGTACAAACATTGTTAACCGTAGCCAAGAAAAACCGCCGTATTATCTATCAAAATTATAGTTGGGCTTTTGGGTATAATGCCATAGTATTGCCATTAGCAATGGCTGGGTTTATAACTCCTTACATGGCCGTTATTGGTATGTCTGCCAGCTCGCTGATTGTAATCACTAATTCTTTACGTTTACTCAAAAAGTAATAAATAAGGCCAAATATGAGTATAATTTATGTATTAATTCCAGTGGCAATCCTGTTAACCGCTCTAGGGATATATTTATTTTTTTGGGCTGTAAAAAGTAACCAATTTAGTGATTTAGAAAAGCAAGGCATGAGTATTTTATTTGATGATGAACAAAATAATCAAAAAACAGCTGAAAAAAAAGAAATCTCTGATATAGATAAAAAGTCTCCTACTTCTGATGGAAATTGATCTTTTATCAGCCTTTGTTATAGGCATCCTTAGTGCAGGACATTGTCTTGGTATGTGTGGGGGTGTAACTAGTATGCTCACATCCGCTATTTCTCAAAGTAATCCAACAACTGATAAACGGCTTCAACAAAACCTACTTTCAAATACAGAGTTAAAAAAGAATTACTCCAAAGTATCTCTTGTGGTTAGTTATAACATTGGCCGAATTTTCTCGTATGCTATTTTAGGTGCAATAGTTGGGTTTACCGGATCAATTGCCGCCAAAAATATAGGTTTACCCCTGGCAGGTTTAAGAATAGTAGCAGGTGTGTTTTTAGTATTGTTAGGTTTGTATCTTGGCCAATGGCTTATGGTACTAAGTAAAGTAGAAGTGATAGGAAAAAAAATATGGCAATTAGTCTCTCCTTTAAGTAAAAATTTCATACCTGTAAACAGCCCTTTAAAAGCACTCGCTTTAGGCAGTATTTGGGGTTGGTTGCCCTGCGGTTTAGTCTATTCTACGCTAACTTGGGCTTTAGCTAGTGGTGAACCACTAACAGGTGCTTTGATCATGTTTTGCTTTGGTTTAGGTACTTTACCTGCACTACTCACTATGTCTTTTGGCATTCTTAGTTTGAAAAGTATACTTAAAAACAGATTATTTAGAAAAACCATGGCTATTAGCATTATTCTCTACGGCTTTTACAGTATATTTGTTGCATCCCAACTCATGTTCTAATAAAATCGTACCAGTTAGTTCTTTTAGAGAGAAATATTAATTATGTACCAAAAACAAGCTCCTAGCCAAAATCATATTAACTGTCAAAACTGTAGTATCAGTGAGTTGTGTTTACCATTTTCTCTCAATGATCAAGAGCTTAACACTTTGGATGAAATTATTGATCGTAAACGTCCAATCCATAAAGGCGATAAAATATTTCATGATGGACAAGAAATGCACTCGTTATACGCCATCCGCTCAGGTACATTCAAAACTTATACAGTGAATGAAGAAGGTGAGGAACAAATTACAGGCTTTCACCTTGCTGGTGACTTGTTAGGTTTTGACGCTATAGCGAATAACGAACACCCTAGTTTTGCTCAAGCACTCGAAACAGCCATGGTATGTGAAATCCCATATAACAATCTTGATACCTTATCCAATACTATGCCTAAATTAAAAAAACAGGTATTACGTTTGATGAGTAATGAAATACGTACTGATCAAGAAATGTTAACCTTGTTAAACCGTAAAAACGCCGAGCAGCGTGTTGCGACCTTTTTATCTTCATTAAGCGCTCGTTATCATGCACGCGGTTTATCTTCAAAAGAGTTTCGTTTAACCATGACTCGCAGTGACATTGGTAATTATATTGGCTTAACCGTTGAAACCATCAGCCGTTTACTCAATAGATTTCACAAGAACCAAATCATTCATGTAGATGGCAAATTGATTAAAATTTTAGATGCTCAAAAACTTGATGAAACCGCTTCTTTGTAGTCTTAGCTAAGCTACCACCCTATCTTTGCTTAGCAAAACCAATTGCTAAGCAAAAAACTTCTCAAATACCTCATTTCATACTATGCTTATCACACAATAGTTAAGCTTCAATAACTTGATTTAAAACAATTAAAACTTTCTACACTTGCTGCATTATTAAATTAAGAATAAGTTAAATAACTAAGCTAAGTAAAGTTAAGTTAAGTAAAGATAACAACCAACTTAATCAATAAGTTTAACGAACATCAACTTGTGAGGCATATTATGGACCAATATCAAAATATTCTTGTCGTTATCGATCCAAGTACAGAAGATCAAAAAGCATTAAAAAGAGCAATTGATTTAGCATCAAGAACTCAATCGACACTAACAGCATTTCTCAGTATCTTTGATTTTTCTTATGAAATGACCACTATGCTCTCAAGTGATGAACGTGAAAGTATGCGGCAATCTGTGATTAATGACCGAGAAGAGTGGATTAAAGAAATCATTAAAAAATTACCTCATCAAGGTATTACCATTAACACTAAAATTGTTTGGCACAATCGTCCTTTCGAAGCCATTATTGAACAGGTTATCGATAAAAAACATGACATAGTGATTAAAGGAACGCACCAGCACGACAAATTAAAATCAGTTATATTTACTCCTACTGACTGGCATATTCTGCGTAAATGTCCGTGTCCTGTATTATTAGTTAAAGAGCATAGTTGGCCTGACCATGGCAACATACTCGCCGCTGTTAATATTGGCAGTGATGAGCCAGAACACCAGTCATTAAATAATGAAATAACCAAAACAGCCAAACAAATCGCTGTGTTACTTAACGGCAAAGTAAACTTAGTTAACTCTTACCCTGGAACTCCCATTAATATTGCCATCGAAATACCTGAGTTTGACGCAAGCCAATATAATAGTTCAATGCTTAAACATCACCAACAGGCGATGTTAACTCATGCCAATGATTTTAATATTGCCAAAGAATGTACTTTTGTTAAAGAAGGTTTACCTGAAACCGTGATTGAAACAATTTCTGAACAGCTCGATGCTGAGTTAGTAATATTAGGGACTATTGGACGCACCGGAATTTCAGCCGCATTAATCGGTAATACCGCTGAACATGTTATTGACAGGCTTAATTGTGATGTTCTTGCATTAAAACCTGAGGGGTATGTTTCTCCTTTCGAGTGCTAATTATTCGATTTAAAATGGTTGAGTCATTAATTTAAAGCGGCATATGCCGCTTTATTTTATTTATGAACTTTTTCTAAACTCTAAGATGGCTTATAATATGTGCGCCTAAAAATTGTAGTAATAAATTAAATATGATGAATAACACTCCAAAACGCTCTTCTATTGAGCAAACTCAACTTGTTAAATTAGAAAAAAAACTTCGCCGTAATGTTGGTCAAGCTATTAGCGAATATAACATGATCGAAGCAGGTGATAAGGTAATGGTTTGTTTATCTGGCGGCAAAGATAGTTACGCGTTACTTGATGTATTGCTATTATTGAAAAAATCAGCCCCTATCAACTTTGATATTATTGCTGTTAACTTAGATCAGAAGCAGCCAGGCTTTCCTGAACATATTTTGCCTGATTACTTAAAAAGTATAGGAGTTGAATTTAAAATAGTGGAAGAGAATACCTACGGCATAGTAAAAGATAAAGTCGAAGAAGGTAAAACCACTTGTAGTCTATGCTCTAGACTTCGTCGTGCAATATTATACAAAACAGCAAAAGAGCTAGGAGCAACAAAAGTTGCTTTAGGTCATCACCGTGACGATATGTTAGAAACATTGATGTTAAATATGTTTTACGGCGGTAAAATTAAATCAATGCCAGCTAAATTAGTTTCAGACAATGGAGAGCATGTTGTTATTCGTCCATTGGCCTTTTGTAAAGAATCTGAACTTATCCAATATGCGGCATTAAAGCAATTTCCCATTATTCCTTGTAATTTATGTGGCTCACAACCAAACATGCAGAGGCAGAATATTAAGAAAATGTTAAATGATTGGCATCACCAATTTCCAGGAAGAATAGAATCAATGTTTACCGCAATTCGTAATGTTGTTCCTTCACATTTGTGTGATAACCAATTATTTGATTTCAAGAATATTAATAGCAAGATTGGCATTACTGATAAAATGCTTGATGGTGGTGATACCGCTTTTGATCAAGAGCAGTTTTCTCCCGCAGAGTTAAAATCATCTACAATTGTTAGCAACAATTTGCAAATTATTGAAGTTAAATAACCATTGATTGAGTATTACTCAGTACATATGTTCTATGGCGTTGAAGAAAGTAAGCCCAATACCTAAACTTAATCAGCCTGCTTTGTTACCGTAGTAAAATAGCTGCGGTTATGTCTAATCATTGCCGTAATATCCAAAACGTAATCAGTCCCACGTTCAGAGTATGGTAATAAGCCTGTTGCTAACACCTCAGGCTGTAATGGTTGGTTCTGAGCTCTTAATTGTGCTCTTATGGCTCTAAATACAATATAAGCATTATTCGTATTAATATTGTATAGATACCGACTTACGGACTCATCAACACTTTGAAAGGCCGCAACCTCATGCCTAGCACCTTGGTTACGTCCGCTTGGTACCATGCCACAGCCTTGTCGATAACACCAAATTCCAAAAAAATTCAAACCGATACGTGCAAATCTCGATGTTCCCCAAGCGGATTCGTTGGCCGCTTGTACTAAAACTAAAGGAGCAGGAATCACATCTACACGTACTAATAACTCATTCAACTGCTGTAATAATGAATATTGCTCACTAACTTTATAAGTCTTTATTAAAGCGGATAAACTCCCTATCTCCTGTTCTGTTAACGTTTCCTCTAAACTTACCTTTTCTAGCCAGTGCTTTAAGAGAATTCGTATCTCTAGCAACTTCTGATTTTCTTGATCAATAGAGGGTCTAATAAAACCAAAGAACTGTTCTTTTTTTTGTTTAATATCTTTGATTATTGCAAAGTCAGGAAGTACAACTGAATGCAAAGGTTTTTCGATTACTTTGGGCGGTTTAACAATCTTAACCGGCTCTTCTACAATAACTTTTTTAGGTTTATTTATTTTTTGAAAGGTAAATGGCGCAAGCAGACTTATTAATAGTGCAACGACAAACAAAATTTTAAGTATTAATGAGCTTTTCATTACAATCCTTGTCTTCTAAGCTGAGAATGTATCATTGCTATTTGAAGAAGATGGTGGGCTTTCACCATCAGCTGCAAGTAGTTGTAAACCAAATATTTCGCGGTATAAAATTCCTTTAGCATTATAATAAAGTGGTGCAAGGTAAGATAAACAAAAGAAAAAAATCACTCCACCAATTACTGAAAAATCACTTTGAGCTAAAAACAATAAAGGCAATGTACTGATAATTAACGCTGAAAAAAGCATTAAATAAATCGAAAATATTTTAAACCAGTTAAACCTCAACGCTTTAACCGACAAAACAATAGCCTGAAGTGGAGATAATTTTTTTTCAACGACCAAAGGAATAACCAAAGACAGTGCTACAGCTAAAAATATTCCCGGTAAAATATATAATTGCAAACCAATACTTATCAAAAGAGAAGTCAGTAAAGCACAAATAGCGACCCAACTCCCACGTTTTAAAAATGAAAAGACTAATTTTGGCTGAGTTTTCATACCTACAGCATGAAAAACCCCCATCATTTCAATACCAGCTAAAAATGGCCAAATAAAAAGTGTTACGATCACATTTAAAATCATGGTGGCTTTAGGATCGTTAATTATCACTTCAAGCCCGCCTAGGCTATCGCTAACAATTAAAGAGACAATCGTTCCAAGCACGAGAATAAAGAGCAAACCTAAATTAATGGATAGACGAGAATGGATAGTTTTTTGCCAAGCTTCTTTTAAAATAGCCTGATTATCAATGGTGAAATCGCCTTTTACAGCATTTTCTATATTACCACCGATTTGAATAATTGATTTTTTTTCCACGAAAAGAAAACCCTTCTGTAGTGAATAATCTAATATCGATTATTTATTCAGAGCATTATACCTATCAGAGTAAAGCAGTTCAAAGATACTTATTTTTTTTTAAGGATTCGACTGTAAAAGCACCATAATTGATCGAATGACTCAAAATAATAGGTTTTTCCGCGATAACTTGTCGTCATAATTGCCCCCTCTGTTTGATGAATATGATTGTATTGTTCACAACACAACCAATTGTACAAAAATAGGACACTGCAAGGTGTAACTCAAATGTAAAATGAGGTTTTAATTAGTAGTAACCCGCTAGCAAATTAGCGCTTAATATCTCTAAGTATTTCACTAAAAAATGTAGAACCTTTTTCTCTAGCTAGGGTAATATTATTGTCAGGTATTTGTTCTGGATTTTTATAAACAGCTAGTACTCGCGCCATACTTTTTTCTCGAATAATGTGCAAGGTAGGATATGGTGATCGGTTAGTAAAATTAGCTGGGTCATCAAAATCTTCACCATCAAAGTAATAATCAGGATGAAAACTGGCTAGTTGAAATATCCCCTCAAAGCCTGATGTAATAAGTAAATCTTCTGCTAGCGCTACAAGGTCTAAATAACTTTCAAATCTTTTAAACCCTTGATTATAAATAATTAAGCTTGTTTCGATTTCATCGTGTCGCTCAAGATATGAACATTGAACAATGATATCTTCAAGTGCTTTTTTTAACTTTACGTGGGATGATAAATGATAATATATGGTATTATTGACCAATTCTTTTTTGGCAAACGGACAAAAATTCAAACCAATAATTATTTTTTCAAGCCATTGCTTTGTTTGTAATACTTCATCTTTCATCAACATAGATTTCCATTAAACAGTTTTCAAATCGACAATTGCGATTAAAAAGTCAACTTGATTGTTGCAGTTGCCACATGTTTTTATAGTGACCATTAAGTCCGAGTAAACTTAAATGATTACCCTGCTCTATTATTTTACCTTGTTGCATAACAATAATGTGATCAGCATCGACTATGGTTGATAATCGATGAGCGATAACTAAACTTGTACGATGCTCAGATACTTCTTTAATTGCCGTTAATATTGCTTGTTCAGAATGACTATCTAAAGAGGAAGTTGCTTCATCAAATACCAAGATTGCCGGATTTTTTAATATTGTACGAGCGATAGCTACCCGTTGTTTTTCGCCCCCTGAAAGTTTAAGCCCACGCTCACCTACCTTTGTTTCAACACCGTCGGGTAGTGAATCAACAAACTTTGATAAATGCGCTAACTCGATAGCTTTAAAGACATCTTTATCACTAGATTCTGGGTTACCATAATGAACATTGGCAAATAAAGTATCGTTAAATAACACAGTATCTTGAGGGACAATACCAATATGTTTTCTTAGTGAGTGCTGTGTAACTTCATTAACAGCTTGACCGTCAATCGCTATCCTGCCACTACTAACATCATAAAAGCGAAAAAGTAACTTTACCAAAGTTGATTTCCCAGAGCCACTTTCGCCTACCACAGCAACTTTTTGACCAGCCTTTATAGTAAAAGATAAGTCATCAATTATGGTTCGCTGGGCATGATAAGCAAACGATATTTGCTCAAAGGATATTTCTCCTTGTTTTATTGTTAACGCTGGTGCTTTTGGCTTATCTTCTACTTTTGGCTTTTTATCTAATAAACCAAACATACTTTCTATGTTTGCTAAAGAGCCTTTAATTTCACGGTAAACAAAACCTAAAAAATTAAGAGGAATAAATAGTTGCATCATAAAAGCATTAATTAATACAAAATCACCTAAAGTCATTTGTTGATTAGTCACTTCATAGGCAGCTAACGCTAACATTGAGGTCATAGACAATGAAATAATTAATGCCTGACCACCATTAAGAGCAAAAAGTGATAAGCGATTTTGGGTTTTGGCTTTTTCCCACTTAGCTAAATTTTCATCATATGCTTGAGCTTCGTATTCTTCATTAGTAAAATATTTAACCGTTTCATAATTAAGTAAACTATCAATAGCACGGGTATTACTTGAAGAGTCAGCTTTGTTTGCTTCACGTATATAACCAGTTCGCCATTCTGTTGCATAGATTGAATAACTAACATAACTGACAATAGATATTAAGGTGATAAAGGCAAACCAAAAGCCATAATTAACAAATAAAATGGTAATAACCATGATAATTTCAAATAGTGTTGGCACAATATTAAACACCATAAAACGCATTAAAAAATTAACGCCTGAATTACCACGATCAATATCACGTGACAATCCGCCAGTTTGGCGATTTAGGTGAAAATCTAGGTCGAGATTATGAAGATGACGAAAAACTTTTAAGCCAATTCTTCTAATTGCGCGCTCTGTCACTCTGCCAAATAATGTGTCACGAATTTCTGCAAATATTACAATCGTAAATCTAGTCAAACCGTAGGCGGCAACTAAACCAAAAGGAACAAGATATAGTTGATTTTCCTTTTGCGTATCAAGAATATCAACAATATCTTTTAGTATGAAAGGTAGGTAGACACTTGCTACTTTCGTTAAGATCAAACAGACAAGCGCAAAACCAATACGAACTTTAAATTCCAATAAATAGGGCCATAAAACTTTTAATACCTGCCAATTAAATGTATCTACTTTTTGGTCAGAATAATGATTGCGGCGCATGTTGTCTAAAATCCTTTAAATTGATTAGTACCACTCACCTTTACCAAGACGGTAAACAATATTTAAAGCTACCGCACTTTCAGAAGTTTTTGCACGGGTACTGTAATAGTGACGAACATCCGTTTGAATAGCGATATTATTGGTGATTTTATAATGTAGACCTAAACCTGCGTTAACATGGAAAATCTTTTTTTCATTGTCTCTTTCTCGCAACATTTCACCAAATCCAGCGGTTATGTATGGTCTAAGGTCTTCTTCACTATTAAAGTAATATTGACCATCAAGACTGTATTTCTCATAATGAACTTCATTCCCTGTATCTAAATCTGCTAATTTTGCTTTCGAGTAACTCACCCGTGAAGAAAAAGAACGAGAAAAATACATACCTAATGAAAACTCAGTGGTTTGGCCACTATCTAAATTCCACTTAGGATCTAACTCAACATAACCAACACCGGTAGATAATCCAACAATTCCATAATCGATAGGATCGCCAGTATTATTATAATAACTAGGCGCTTGTGTACTTGAATAACGTTTTCCACTACCAAAGGTATAAGAAACGTTCAGTTGAACATAAGACTCTGTATCATCAGTGCCATTAAGTACTACATCTTTCATTGAGATGTAACCAGTGCCCGCTTTAACTATTTCATGGCCAAATAAATTGTTAATACCACGGCCTAAACTATCAATAGGGTCTAAAAAGGCAAGTGCAGTACTGCCTAAAATGTCAGAGCCCCATACTTCCCCACCATCACGGCGAATGTCTTGCTCTTGATTAAATGCCCATTCACCCCATGCCCACCCAAGAACAGGTGTGATCACTAAATCTTGAACTGAAGGCACTTCAGCGAGGGCTTCAATACCATATTCCCAATAGAAAGTTGACATTAAAAAGCCATAAACAAAAGCATCCCATTGACGATAGCCAGACTTTCGCGCCACTTGGTAATAAACACTGCCAAAATAAGGATGTCCAATCCAGTTAACGGGTACATCATCACGATCCCATAAAGGCCCTGCTTTTACATTTTCACCCCACTTTATAAAGTCATCACCTTCTTTATCCCAGTTGGTAAAACTTTCAGGTAAAACATAAAGTAAACCAATAACACCAAAACCATAGCCAAACACTGACTTAGTTTGTGACCATAAACGCTCGCTATCTTCACCATTTTGCGCTGAAAAAATTGATACCTGATAAGGAGAATCGTAAAAATTACTCTCTATGGTTTGGTTTTCCCAAATAGAATTGGTAATTTGATGCCGATAAATACTTTCAAGCTGATCTTCACAGTTTTCAAGAGTACATTCCTCTTCAGCTTTTAATTGACAAGTTGAAAATAAACAAAGCATTGAAAGGGATTTAATTATTTTCGACGTCAAGTTTACTTTAAAACAAGGTAAAACGTTATTTTGCATATAGTGATTCTTCATAACTTACTAGGTAATTTCCAGATTTACATACATTGAAATCAACGCATTACATTCCATGTGTACAACATAAGTTATAATTTGAAATGAGATAATTAAGCACACCACTTAATTTTTGCCGAATTCTATCAGGAATTGAAATAGATAACCAATGATTGTAAATCTACTTGGTCATTCAATATCAATGGAAAAAACGAACTACTTAAAGACTTCTGTTAATACATTACCTTGAGCACCTGAAGGTGGTTTAATTGACAGTATTGATGAAAGTGTCACGGCTATATCTGTAGTGCTAATACGGCGGTTAATAGATTTACTTTGTAGACCATACCCTGCGAAAATGACAGGTACAAATGTATCATACCCCCAAGGTGAACCATGAGTTGCAGCAACAGTTAATCCTTCCATATCAGCTATAAATCGGTGAGGTTCAAATACAATATAGATATCACCAGAGCGATTTTTACTGTGATTATTAACTACTAATGTGTGCAAATAATCATTTGGAAATTGACCTTTTTCAATGTCAGTACTGGCAATAGCCATTTCCACCCCTTCGAGCTTTTCAACTTCTTTGGCTACAACTTGTTGTACTTGCTCTAAAGACAAACCTTTCTGCTCAATTAGCTCTCGGTCTAAATACAAGTAAGGATGGAAATAGGTTTTGATTAAGGTTTTATCTATACCAAACTTACTTTTAAGTGCCAACATCCCCGGTGCAACATTCCATGTATCAGGTTTGACTGTTTGTGTTTTTAAGCCAAGTGTTGAAAGGTAGGCAGGTGCTTCTGCCGCTCCATGATCTGATGATAATACGACAAGAGTGTTATCTAACCCTACTTTTTTGTCGATGAATTTAAGTAGGTCACTAAGAGTACGATCAAGCCTAAGTATGTTGTCTTCCGCCTCTAAACTTGAGGGACCAAAAATATGACTAACATAGTCAGTAGACGAAAAACTTAACGAAAGATAATCAGTGATATTATCTTGCCCAAGCTGTTCATTGTTCACCACCGCTTTTGCAAAATCTAATGTCAGTTCATCTCCTGCTGGGCTAAGTGTTAAAAAAGTATTAAAATAGCCATTAGTCATTTCACCATAATGGTGTGGAAATACTCGACCAAACCCAGGGAATTTAGTTTCCCATACTTGATCATCTTGTTTGCCAAAATCATAATTTTTTTGTTTTGCCAGAAGATCCCATGTTGCCTTGTGATATTTTTGGGTAGGTCTTGCTTGATTCCATTGTTCAACCCAGTTCGGATAATTATCATAATAATATTTACTTGTAACAAACTCTCCTGACTTTTTTGAAAACCAAAAAGCTTTACCCATATGTCCAGCCATTGAAACAGCACCGCGGTCTTTGACTGAAACACCAAAGATTTTTGCCCTACCATTCGTTGCAATCGCTAACTCATCACTAAAAGTAGATACTTGAATATTATTAGGCGATCTTCCTGATGTTTTGGCAGTTTTCTGCGTAGGATCTATTTCCGTTTTTTGATTAACATCAGCATTGGCGGATAGTAATGGGAATAATCCATCCTCGATGTTATAAACCAATCTTTGTTTTTTATTATCTAACCAAACATTGCCAACCATACCGTGAACAGAAGGTAATGCTCCGGTAGCAAGTGTTGCATGACCAACTATGGTTTCAGTGTTCGCATGATTATGATGAGCATCTTTATAGACAACCCCTGCTTTAAGTAAGTAATTGAAACCACCTTCTCCCATACGGCTTAAATATTTATAAGGCATATCACCACGTAATTGATCTACTGTGATTTGTAAAATTAATTTAGGCTTTGCAAGTTGAGTTGCTACTGAACCAAAAGTAATAATCGATCCAGATAGTACTACCAAAGAAAGAAAAAGTGTTTTTCTAACCAAATTACATTTTATATTTTTCATAACGTCCCTATTTTAAAAATACTAACCTACGGTTAATATTAAATACTTAGTTTGAACAGCATATAACGTTTAGAATAATATAGTGAAATAAATACAACTTTTCGAGTGGTTAACTAACTTTAGCCCCTAAATGTATACCATACTTATCTAATTCTTATCGTT